>OLQJ01000025.1_pt1 | contig 145667 bp, 124 predicted proteins | sample 1673231 | NCBI WGS metagenome assembly OLQJ01 (sample SAMEA3136769, study PRJEB25190) | human gut metagenome | biome: human gut; feature: human-associated habitat; material: faeces | place: Austria | collected 2013
GCGCCGAATGCTCGCCATCGAAATTTATCGGTGGCCCACTTCAGACTGTAATGGGTATAGCGCTGTTCTTGGTGAATTTACTGTCCAACTTTGGTGGGCTTGGTGACTGTTTGTTCTTTGGCATCAGCGCATGGTTCTTATCTGAGGAGATCCAGGGACTTGGGAAGAACGTCAAACGCGTCTGTATGCTCGAGGCGCAGCTTTTGTTCTATGGGACAATCCTATTTGCGGCAACGTTGGCGACTTAATGCGCAGAAGGAGGTTCTTTCTCGCTGGGCGGTTTGTGCCGTGCTTTGTTTGGCGCTTTCTTTCCCTTGATGTCTTCGCATTGGTGGTACACGACGAGCTATGCGATTTTCCTGCTGCTCTGCCCCTTTTTAAACGAGGGACTTCGTTCGTTGGACAAACGGGCACATTCGCTTCTTTGCTTTGTCCTGTTGCTCCTCTATTCCCTGTTCCCATATTCTTTTCTGAATGGGTTAATTCGATTCGATATGTCCTATTCAGTTTGGCTATTTGTTTACCAATACGTACCAATAACCTGTCTTCGATGGCATTATTCAGAGTTTCTACTGAATGGGTGCCTGGGAAAACGATTGTTGGCATTGGGACTTGCGTTGGGAATCGGGACACAGATTCTGTTTGGGTTTCCGTTGCTGATTATGGGCAAATCTATGCTTAGTCATCAGCTTTGGCTTAATACACCGGCGTGCCTTCCCCCGATGTTTCTCGCGCTTGGTGCGCTGATTATCGCATCAACGAAAAATCCCCGGACTAATCTGATTATCAATAAGGCGGCTACTGGCACGCTGGCCGTTTACCTTATTCTTACTGACACGGTAGCATCTCGTCTGATCGGCGGCGCTGTGGGCTCTTTGGGCCTGAATGGCATGGCGTATATGATGTTCTCGCTGGCTGTGGCGATGGGAGTATTCGTTTCTTGTATTCTCTTTGATCTCCTACGCCAAAGGCTCATGAGGCCCTTTAGTTCGATGATAAACAGAGCTGCGGAGTAGGTTATCGTGCTTCTGCACGAGATAGCAATGGCTACTTATGGGAAATGCTTGCGGTTGGGAAGGGACTAGCTTCGAGAAGAAACTGGGGGCTATATAGAATGAGGCAAGTTTGAGTCGAATAGTATTCTATCTTGCGTAGAAAACCTTGATAGCGGAAAAGGGACCATCGTGGAGGTTAGCCTCACTCGCAAGGGCTTTGTCGCCGACGAGGTACCGCAGATGTTTTGGGGCCGCGTGCGCGCCGGCAAAGAGAAGCGGGTCATGGACGTTTACCGTCTGACGATGAAATCGAAAGGCGACAAATTCCGCGCGAGTTACATTTATGGCATTATGAAGCGCATGAAGGCAAAGGGCGTGCCCGTGGTCGTCTGCGAGCCCACACTGGACGTGCCGGAGTTCTTCGGCTCTGAGGTCACGCATCGCCTGGAGGCATTCAAGGCCGGCTGTGACGTGGTTGTCGCAAACTGCTGGAGCGACGGGAGCGCATTATTTCTTACGCAAAGTGGCAACCATATAGCAGAACACGGCCAGCGCCCCGTCATATGATTTCCAGCGGCTAAACAACAAATCATTGACGAAGGGGACACGGGTCGTGTCTGCGAACATCGCATCATTTGACGAGGAATCGCTGTGCAAGGACATAAAGAATCTGGTGAGGAAGACCGTCGGAGGAGACGCTCAACGTGCTGCTCGACGAGGAGGCGTCCGATCTTGTCGGGGCCGGCCGGTGAGGTGCTGGGGCTTTGAAGGCCCCAGCACCTTTTGCTTTATGGAACAGCCGTGACTATGTGACGTTGCCGCATGTACTCATTGCCGTGGACAAACAAAGGATATCGACAATATGATTTAGATATGCTGCTAAAGTTTTCTTACGCCGCCTGAAGACCAACGTTGCGCTGGCATCCAATTAAGTGATTCTGATGTAAGAAATGCCCTGTCAAAACCATAATCAGAATTGGAAACAGGCGTAAAAGCGAGTGATTCCTTCTTGCATGTAACTTTACTGACACATGGCTCCAGAAGATTCGAGTAGGGGTGGTCCTATGTCATGCTTCTTGGGGCGTTGCGGAAGCACCTTGCGATAGACTGTGTCGCCTTGGGACCGTCGGAGCGCTTCGACTATATCGTTAGCATCTTTTTCGAGGGCTCCCTGCGGCGTTTCTCCGATTACCTTGATGCGGATATCTCGATGATGACCGTTCGCTCCGCTAAGGGGCTCGAGTGGGACACTGTTTTCATTCCGGGCGTTACGCGTTTTGATTGGCCTGGAGTGATTTGCTCTCGGTGCGAAAGTGCTGGCATGCGCTCGCGTTCTGTGCATAGATGCCGGATCGTGGATGCGAAAAAAATGCCAGACGGACTTATTGAGGAAATGGGCCTGCTGTACGTCGGTGTCACTCGCGCCCGCAAAGCGGTACATGGCTCCGCTTCTATGCAGCGCAGGACAAATAACGGGAACTATCAGGTTGTCTGTCCCTCTTGCCTAACGTCTCTTCCGGGCATCGAACCCGTGAGCTGGACGGCCATGGACGGGGAAGGGTGATTTGTGGCGGTATGGAGCGTATCCGCTATTTGCGCGAGGTCCGGTCGGCGGCTCTGGCCGGACCTCGCTTGGCGTGAAGAGGCCGTTTAGTTCGAAATATAGTGTCTTAGGGCTTCGGAAAGTTCGTCTCTCAGGTCGCCTTCCAACAAGGAAATTGCTCGATCGACATATATTTTGTTATCAAGGCCAAAGTAATGTCCAACGCTTGTTACAAGAGACTTGTCGTTAAATAGCCCCAGAATCTCATTGTAATCACGATCTTCAATGGCCTTTTGATATATGCCTATAACGTTCTTTTCTATGCTCGCAATATCAATTAAGGATACTATGCCATCGGCAGTCAGCTGCTCATTATCCGAAATAGTTATTCCGGAAAGTGCTTCCTTTACGCCTGCTACAAGCGCTTCCGATGTCTGCTTGCTTGCTGAACCTTTCAATTACATATGACTTGAATATCGCGAAACAGCACCGCCGTTATTACGCCTGGGCGCCGGGGTCGGCATGAGTCCCGGTGACGCTATATTGCTAGCGGTCCATTCTCTATTAAAGACACCTATGCTCGCGCGCTGAGAGCAGCGGTAATATTGCTGTTATGTGTACAGAAAGGACTGTGTCGTAAAGCAGGGAGGTGCTTATGATGGCGAAGATTACCGGTATTACGTGCAACCACGTTAAGGGGATTAACCATCTTGACGTGCCATGCGATTTTTACCCGAACAAGCCTAACTTTCTTGTGGCGCCTAACGGGTCGGGTAAGTCTTCGCTTGCGACGGCGTTCGCATCCCTTAACACCAGGCGGCTAAAATTGGCAGACGCGGATCGCTATAACGGGGAGGACTGGGACGACACCTCCTTGTCCGTGACTTTTGACGATGACGTGACATTAAGTGCTAATGCTGATTCGAATGAAATTGCGAGTAGGGTAGACGTGCAGGTCGTCCGCTCGGGATTGTACGCAAATATGACGAACCGCCGGGTGGGGCCAAGGGTTCTCAGTCAAACGAAGATGAGCGTTCAACAGTGCGTTCTGTACGAGAAGGTGCCAGCCACTGTCCGCTTGAACTATTCAGTCACTGCGGAGCGACAGAAATATGCGTCGATCTTACGCGGGAGAATGGATAACCTTGCCGAGGCATTCAAGAGCTATGAGTTCCTTAGCGAGCTGCTCAGCTGCGATGCCGCTTTTAAAACGACTGAGGGTTCCCGATACGCTGCAGCAATCAATAATTTCTTCAAGGGCGTTATTTCGCTCGAAACGGGCATGGGCGGTGATATCACTGAGGCTGAAGTTCTCAGTTACATTTCTTCTGTAAAACCGCTGATCTCAATTAAGGAAATCCTTGATCGTTGGTATCCCGCGAAGGGGGATATCTCGAACTGCATGAACGCGATACAGGTTAATAGATTTATCGAGAAGAAGCGTAACGAGATAAAGGAGGCCTGTTCATATCTTCGATTCCGTAAGATTAAGGATGATATCAATGAGATGCTCCATTTGCTGAACAGAACCAGGTATGGGGTCGTGGCTAAAGTCAGGAACCATCAGCTCGTCGTTGATTTCCCCGATTGGGATGAGGCCTCTAACGGCGAAATCGATGTACTCCAGCTGTGTGTTGCGCTATTTCGAGCGCGGGCGAGGTTTACTGATAAAGATGACGCTCTATTGCTTATCGATGAGGTTTTCGATTACCTTGACGATGCCAATCTGCTTGTCGCCCAGCACTTCCTGCTGGAGATGATGAAGCAGTTCAAGAATTCCGGGAAGAACCTCTATGTCATCATCTTGACTCATCTTGACCCAGGCCTCTTTAAGAGTTTTCGTTTCAAAAGCTTCCATACCTCATACATTCCTAATTCAGGTGGCGACTCTGTAAATGGGTGTTTGAATAAGCTGCTCATTGACAGAAATAGGTGTAAGAAGGAGCTCTCTGATATTTATAATTCGGTCTCCTCCCATTACCTTCATTTCTCTGAGTGTGACACAGTCTCTGATAATGTCTTGGAATACATCGCTAAACAGGGGATTGAAGATGAGCTGAAGAGGCCTTCATCGTTTCGGAGTGTTATGGAGGCAAAGCTTGGCGACTACTTCTCTGGAAAGTCCTTTGCTCCATCGGAAGTGTGCTGTGGCATCAGGTTGGCTGTCGAGAGGCTCAGTTATGAGAGGCTGGCGGCAGATGATAAGCCTGGATTTCTGATAATTAATACAGGGACCGAGGACAGGCTCCGTTATGCGAGTGAGCATGGAGTTGAGGTGCCAGAGACATTTCACCTGTTGGGCTCCATATACAACAGCTGCATGCATCTCTCCGGAAGGCCAGGCGAAACAGAGCTCGTCCAAAGAGAGTTGGGGAATAACATCATCAGGCATATGATCGAGACATCGCTGAAGGAATTTGGCTGGGCATAGTCGGTTTTTTAATAGGTCGGAAGTGATTTCATGACACAAGCTGAAAACTACATTGCGATAATCGATGAGACGCTACGTGCGTATGACGACCATTCTGCGGGTGATCTTGTTAAGGAAATCGTTTCAGTTTTTTCGGGCGCCGATTCGAAAATAAATTTGGGGCTTGATAGGTATAAGAGCAGGGCGATCGTACCTGGACAGGTAGTCAAATATGATAATAAAGGTGATTTGAAGAAGCTTCGAGGAAAACTCCTTGTCCTCATAGAGTCTGATCGTAAAAATCTGGAGGGCGATCCGTTTCGTCTCGCACTCGCATCTGTCGACGAAGATATTGATGAGTGTAAGCGTCTTATTAGCAGTGGAAACGATGATGATCGTCGACGCTGCGTCGATCGTATGGTTCGGGTTTACGAGGTCGATATTAAGAACTTTGCCGTTGGCCTGAGTGGCTACGGGTTCGGCTCAGAGGAAGAGAATTTGCGTGGTGATCTGGAGCTTATACTGGGCCACCTTAAGCATTACAGGGCTAAAATCGCACGCGAGTCTGTGTCGGGAAATATGAACACTGTGAATGTTCAGGCTAGCGCTGTTAACCAGAATAGCGTGACGAATGTGCTGACTATTACTCAGGTTGCTGAGCAGGTCCAATCTATCCCGGAAAACGTTTTGGACGACGATCTCAAAAAAGAGCTAAAGTGCCTACTTCTTGATTTGGAAGCAGTCAAGAACAAGCCTAAGAAGGAAGCGGAAAGTCGCTTACAGAAAGTTCTTGCTTGGATGTCTGACAAGGGAGTTGACGTTGCGATAGCTGCTCTTCCTTACATTGCAAGCTTCATTGGCACGTTAGTATGATGCGTTACGAATGGTGGTTTTCACCGGCTAGATAACTTCGCCTATCGATTAATGCTCGAACGTTATTTCTTTTTTTGGAGGAATTTCTTTGGCGGACTTAGTACATGTGTTGCCGATTCAATCGGTTAGTGCCGAAGGCTGCGATGCGCTTTCAAAGATTGAGTTACTTGAAGGCGATTCTGTCATCAAAATGAAAGAGTACTCCAATGTCGTGCGTTCTTTCTGGGAAGTCAATCAGCTTTATGAACAATTTCGATGGAACTACAGTGAATTGAGGCGTTTGGTTCCATGCGACCGGTCTGATATCTTGTCCGATGGCTTTGCCGGCGGACGTTTTGGCGAGAGGATTGTTGTAAACGGCGCTTTTTGTAATTATGTATCAGCTGGCCGAGGTCTTATCGACAGAATGCAAGCCGTTATGCGTGAATACGACAAAGGTTCCAAAGACGAACTATATAAAGACTATTGGAAGTTGCCTTCTTCTTGGTATGACGGCGGCGGCCTTTACGTGTTTATGTATGAGATACGAAATCCCGTTCAGCATGGTCAAACCGTTGTTTCGCTTGTGAAAGAAAAAGGCTCTACCAGGGTTCGATTCGATCTTGACCAAATCGCTGACATGCGCGAATACAGTACCTCTGCAAAGCTGCGCGCTTTTTTAGACACGACTATTTCGAAGATTAAAGAGTGTGATCCGTCTGGTTCTCCGTTCCTTAGTTTTCGTTATACGAACATGGAATACAACAAGCTTGTGATTGAACTCTTCTGTCATTTTCTGCAATGTGCTGAACCTAGGATACGTGAAGTTCGTAGGAATACGGAACGCGTGCTTTCGCAGCACGATGGGGCGATTGGCAGCTTAGGTGGCTCTTCTTTTGTTGCATATGTCGATGGTGACATGGCCCACGTTTTTGATCAGATTGATGCTGATCCGGTTAAGCAACTAAAAGATATACGCCTAAAAGCGAAGAGGCATCTAAAGGAAGCTCGAAATGCAGTTGCGGCTGAGCGCCGTTTCTATGCTTTCCGGTAGAGGACTACCATCGGTCCTGAGTTGCATCTTGAACCAATTCCATTGCTTTTCAAGAAATCCAATGATGATTCTTGGGCGTATAACTGCGGTATGATTTCAGCCAAAGCAATTAGCGCTTTGGACTCATTGGGCGTGCTGGTATCTGGTAAATGGGTTTCTTTGACTATCGGTCACGGTGATCAATTGGAATTGTACACTTCATCGGGCCATGTTTGTAATACGAACAATAGTAAGAAAGAGTTGGAGCTTAATTTCGGTCCATCAAAGTTTTTAAAACTCGGCATTGAGCTCGCCGAGATAATTGATGCGGCAATTGATAAAAGAGTTCTGAAGTTCATGAAAGTGAGTATTTCGGCTGACGTGATTTGGTGAGCAGTTGACTCTGCTTGTGTGCTTGCGGTGCGATATGACCGGTTTGGGGTTGATGCGCATATAAAATGAAGGCTGCTCAGTGGCACTGTTTTGTGCGCCTGGTTGCTATGCAATTTGAATTTGTGTCCGCATGGCTTTATATATTTGATTCGCGCGGTTAATATCATGTTGTCTTGTTTTAATGCGCGGGTACGAGGCACGTCGATTAAATTCTAGGATGGCGTCCGTTTTGTTTCTGGGACTGTATAGATATTTGAAAGGAGACATCAATGACTACAGTTGACGTTGTTGCTAACTATATTCTTAATAGGCTTGGATTCGTCTCCACTATGAAGCTGCAAAAGCTTACTTTTTACTCCCAGGCTTATTCGCTTGTTAATTTTAATAGTCCGCTATTTCAGTGTGACTTTCAGGCATGGGCTAATGGCCCGGTTTGTCCCGAGTTGTTTTCTTTGCATCGCGGGCGCTTCATAATCGGTCCCGGTGATTTGGGGGACTCTTCCTGCAGCGAGTCATTGGAACATGCTGAACAAGCATCAATAGACGCCGTTCTATCAGTCTTTGGGGACTTTGACGGCAACACACTGAGCGATATGACTCATCAAGAGCGCCCTTGGATCGATGCAAGAAAAGGCATTGGTGAGGGCGAGCGTAGTGCCAATGTGATTTCTAAAGAATCTATCAAGAGCTTCTACTCCTCTGCCATTTGCCAGAACCCCGTATTTCAGTCTGTTTAGGTGGCGCTATGGGCTTTCTTACCAAGAATCAAGCAAAGCAGGCCGGCAGGATATTTCGCAATCCCAATGCGACTGCGGACGAGATTGCCAAAGCGAACGCTATTGTTTCTGAATGGAGAGAAGCCCATCAAGAAATTCTTGACTTTCATCATGACCTTTTAAAACAGACGGCTTTAACTGTAGATCCAAATGCGCTTTGCGTAAGCCGGCTAAAAGGTACGACACAATCATTCGTAAGCTAAAACGATCTGATTTAAAAATGAATTTAAATCAGATGCACGATATTGCTGGTTGTAGAGCCATTGTCGCCGACAATGGATGCGTCTACGCCATTAAAAAAGAGCTTGAGGCTCTCCTGTGTGAGGAGAAATGTTTAATCCCCAAAGACTATATAGACGAGCCCAAAGACGATGGATACCGTAGTTTGCATTTGATTTCTCAGCACGATTCGATTGGGACTGGTCTAAAAAATTTATTTTGTGAGATGCAAATTCGAACGAGATTGCAACATGAATGGGCCACTGCTCTTGAGACGTATGATGTGATTTGCGGAAGCGGCCTTAAGTTTGACTGCGGGTCTTCCGACGAAATGCGCTTTTTTGCTTTGATATCTAATGTGTTTGCGTTGATGGAAGGTTCTCCTGTTGTGCCTGGCATGCCGTCTACTAAGGATGAGTTGCGTAAAGAGCTGTATGCGCTTGATGGCAGGCTAAAATTCTTAGATCGGCTTGCCGCTTGCTCGGGATCCGTTAGCGTCGTTGCGCAAAGCGGTAACTTTAATAGCGATGCCTATTGTTTAATGTGTGTTGACTACGAGGAGCAAAAAACCGACCTTTTTATTTACGACAATGATGATGAGCTACGCGCCAATGAGTTCTATACGCGGAAGGAAGAGCTTAAATCGGGTCTTCAGGATGTCCTGCTGGTTAAAGTTTCATCTTTAAATAATCTCCAGGAGGCGTATCCAAGTTACAGCATGGATATCATGGGCTTCTTGAATACGGTTAATGATTTTTTGGATCGTTAGGGTTCGCAGCCCTGCCTTCTATTTTAGTTTTTCAATAATTGCCGCGTTCTTTGCGGGAGTGTGAGCAGTACAAATGACTTTTTCCTGATTGCGTATTTGCTCGTTTGGGCGCTTCTGAACAGCGCGAAACGGTGCCGCCGATATTGTGTTTGAGCGTCGGAGTCGACAAGGGTCCCGATGGCGCTTTGATGATGGCGTTCGACCTGGCGTCGCTGTCGCATGTTGACTTTGCGCGTGTCAGCCGGATCGCACTATGCCGATCCAGCCATCGGTGCACCTGAACTCCTCGATCAATCGCTCGGTAATCACGACAGTGCTGACAACGATGTCGCTCTCTTGCACCGTGAACATGCAATAGATCGGCAAGAGCCAGTTGGCGTAGGTGTCCACCGCGTACGCTAAAGACGCTTCCAGCTGATCGCCCTGCTCGCCGGGTAGACCATGGTAGTACCCGGCTGCGTTCATATACATTCGCGAAAGTCATTGATTGCTCTCTTATATTGAATTGACCCTTTGGAACTCGTGCGATAGAGTGAATATGTGGTATTGACGCAGTCAACCTACGGGCCTGCGTCCTGCGGAGGGGCGGCTGTTCCTTTGGATGGCCGTCTCTCTTCATTATGCTCATGATAAGTAACTCTATTAGGCCAAGGTCGGCAGACGTAAATACGTTAATGACATCCCAATGGTTTGGATATCATTAGCGTTATCTGACAGAGAATGAGTTTTAACGGTGTATTAGGGACTAGTGTGAGTGCAGAAGATATCAGGTTTACCGATGAGGATGATGGGAAGAGATGCCGCAATCATCATCTCATTGTGATTGGTAACGGCTTCGATCTTTCCTGCGGTTTGGCGTCTTCGTTTAAAGATTTCTTTGAGCCTCGGATGGATGTCATAGATTCTATTGTCTCGGAAGAGGGCGCTTGTGATTACGGAGCCATCAAAGCGCGAGGTCTGACTGCTTGGGATCTAATCCTTAGAAGCCGGAAGGACATGGAGGCAAGGGCCTTCAATGTGAATTGGTGCGATGTCGAGACGGCTATTGCCAATGTGTTTGGCATCAACCTGCCCGAGGACGGCATCGACGATGAGGGCGTAATGATTTCCGACTATGCCGTTTCGTTCAGTTCTTTACAGGACTACTTTTATATAGCAAATGAAGTGAACGCTTTCAATGCAAGTGACTGTATCGAGAATCGGGTCGACGAGATTGAACAGCTTGTTGACGGCATCGATGAGGGTGATCATAGGGCTCTTTCTGAGCTGGGTATTGAAGATTCAGAGAGTTCGGATGATTCAGAGGTATATTCAGTTCCATTAAGGGAGGGCGCTCACCTTTTGGGGTACAGGCCCAATCCTTGGACCGAACGTGTGGGGCATTATCTCGCTTATACGTTCCCTCAGGTCCTTGAGGACCCTGAGGGGCAGTTATCTTCCATCCTCATGACGGAACTTGAGCGTATGGAACATTGCTTTAATTGTTATCTCAAAGATGAGGTTGCCTGCAAAGATGGCTATTCGGATTGTTCGGATAACTTAATGCAAAAGCTGATTAAGCATACCTTGGTGGCCGATGGTATGCCCGATGATGCAGTGACTGTTCTCAACTTTAACTACACGTCTCCATATCGGTGGCTTAAACAGCAGTTTGGGGATGCCGCTCTTGTCAATATCCACGGCACGCTTGACGATGAAAGTATTTTCGGAATCGACGGTTCCGGCAATTTGGATGATCGGGATATCCTCCCGTTTACCAAGACATATCGTGTGTTGAAGTCTGCTCGAGGGGTTCCAAGCGGCTCGATTGCTTATCCTTCGCAAAGGGGAGAGGATGGTCTTGAGACATCTTCGATAGTCTTTTTTGGCCATTCGCTTTCGCGGGCCGATTATTCCTACTTTGAGTCCATTTTTAGCACGGTGGATTTGTATAGCGGGCATACCAGCCTGGTCTTTCTATACTCAAACTACGCCAAGGGTGTTCGCGAGTCAGAGGTGGCCAAAGTGCTTGCCCTCCTTGATTACTATAGCAGTTCGCTCGGTATTGCTGGACATAGCAACAATCTCGCGCACAAGCTCATGCTGGAGGGCAGGCTCGTCGTTCGGGAGATTTAGGTCGATTTGCCTATGTCGGAAATGGGTCGGCTCTGAAAGTAGCCGCTGCGGTATGATGTCCTAGATGAAAAACGAATGCCTGTTATAGGCCATCGTTTTGCAAGGGGGTTCCTTCCAAACGGAGGGCATCCCCTAGTTTTTAGCTAGAGACCGGAGCCAAACAGCCGTATTGCCACTTGTTGTTCTGTCGGGCCGTTTGACGTTACGGTAAAATGTTCTTAGTGATACAGTCGTCGCGGACTCTACGTGAGGCGATGACAAAGAAGGGTCGTTGTTCGGTTTTCCGGCAACAGCCCTTTGACGGTTCCGCGACAACTGGATGTTGATTGCTGCGTGGGCTTTCGATCTGGGTCTGTAATTCTCGAAGTATGCGGCAAATCCGGAATCCCTGAGCACACCGCCCTTTTCGCGCAGAGAAACCGCAGGTAGACATGTTGCGGCATCCCGGTGTGCTCGGCAAGTTTTGAATTTGCCTCATACTTCCGATTATTGGTGGCTTCAGAGCGGATTTTTAATGGCTCATACAGGTTTTGGTTGCATAACTTTTCCGCAATGGCGTATTTAATGCGAGCCTCCAGTCTCTTGCCGTAATATAATTACGGCAAGAGACTGGAGGCTCAAATGCTTAAGCGATTTACTGTTGATGGATACAGGAATTTTCCGGTTCCGGTTACGTTTGATTTCTCTGCTTCGCGTGATTATCAATTTGCGGAAAACAATGTACGCCTCGGAATCGTGACGAATGCGCTTCTTATCGGAAGAAATGCATCTGGTAAATCGAACTTCGGAGCCTCATTGTTCGATATAACTCTTGGGTTTTCGAAGCAATTGGATTTTTCTGATCAGGAAGACCGTTTGTATTTAAATGCGGACTGCGGTCGAGGTACCGCTCGCTTTACCTATGATTTTGAATTCGACGGTCGTGAGATTCGCTACCGCTATGAGAAGATTGCTCCACGGGCATGGCTTCATGAGAGTCTCGCAATCGATGGTGAGTGCATCTTTGATTTTAATAATTACAAGGGAGTATTCGAAGAAAAACACCTTGATCGAATCGGGGCGGATGGGGTCAACTTTGAGTTCTCCGACTCCTCCTTGAGTCTTCTGGCATACATTACGAGTAGCCTTCCGACTGACGTTTTAGGCGTTTTGGCCGAATTGCGACATTTTGTCTCGCGTATGAGGCTGATTCGAATGGACGACGTTTGCGTAAAAGGCATCGAGACAAGAAGAGTTATAGACCGAATCATTCGTGAAGACAAAGTCGCTCATTTCCAGTCGTTTATTTGCGACTTTGGAATTGATGAGAACCTTGTTGTTGTTAAAGAGCCCGACGGAACGCCCGTTCTCTACTTTGATCATCCCATGCGATACATTCCGTTTGTAGAGGCGTGCTCAAGTGGCACTAGGACCCTGGTCAAGCTTTTTTCGGAGCTAGAGCTGAAGGAATCAGCAAGCTTTCTGTTTATTGACGAGTTTGACGCTTTTTGCCACTTTGAGATGGCTGAGAGTCTTCTAAAGTTTTTCGCATCTAAGACGTCCTGTCAGATTTTGTGCTCGACGCACAATACTTCGCTTGTAAAAAACGGTGTCATGAGGCCTGATTGCGTCTATCAAATCTCTGCAAAAGATGGCATTCGAACGTTGGCTGACTCTACGGAACGTGAGCTGAGGCTTGGAAATAACATAGAGAAGCTTCTTCGCGCTGGAGAGTTTGACTAGTCATGTACAGCTCGTCCGAAAAGAACATTCTGCTCATTGTCGAAGGTGCCAAACGCGAGCCTAAACTTATGCGGCGATTATTTGAATCATTTGGGCTCGCGGACGATTATCAAATTGTTCCTGTCGAGATTAACGTTCATGATTTTCTTGATAAGCTCTTTCAAGAATACGACTGTGATTTTGACGGGCTTGAGCTTGTGGATTTAGTCGCTGACTTGCTTCCGGATAAGCGCAAGGCGGCGCGACTGCTTGAAACTAACTTTACTGATACCTTGCTCATATTTGATCTGGACCCTCAAGATAATCGACACGATTTTAAGCGTCTGCAGAATATGCAGGATTATTACTGTGATAGCACTGATATGGGTCAGCTATTTCTTAACTATCCGTCGATCGAAGCATACCGCGATTTCGATCCGCTCAAATACCTATCATTGGAACGTGCCGTTGTTCCTCCTGAGGTCATTTCTGGTCATTCGTCTTACAAGGAATGGGTCGCCCGAAGAGGAGATTCGCTTGCGGATATTGGGCGGCTAGATGGTTATACCTTCGCAGGCGTAATAGCCGTTCACGCTGTGAGGGCTCTAGGGATAACTAACGAAAAAAAGACTGACTTTGATTTGGAGCGCGCCGATGATTTGGCTGAGATGGCCGCCGGGGTTAATCATTCTGTGCTCCTAAAAAAAGAGATTAATCGTCTTAATAATGATATGCTTTGTGCCTGCTGCACCTGCCTTTTCTTTATTGCAAATTGGCCCAAGAGGCTGAATGACATTTGGGGCAAGGCAACTATGCGGGGCTTGGGTATCCGTTTGTTCTAAAAGTTTTCCTTCGACTCTTTCCCGAAGTATGCGGCAAATTCCGGAACCCACGAGCACACCGCCCTTTTTGCGCAGAGAAACCGCAGGTATAGGCGTTGCGGCATCCCGATGTGCTCGGCATGTTTAGAATTTGCCGCATACTTCCGGTTTTTGCCCCTGCGGCAGGGCGTGTCCACTCATATCATCGACCAGATAATGGACAGTATAGCCATTTCCGTCTCCATACTAAAACGCCGGCAGGGGCGAAATTGCTCCTGCCGGCGTTGGCGTGCCTGTTTGTGCTGTTTTCGGCTCGCGAAGAGGCCCGTTTAGGACCCTTACGCCTCCGCGGGCTCCACGCCCAGCTCGTTGCGGACGAGCTCGAAGGCTGCGGCGATGGCCTTGTCCATGTCGTAGTACTTGTAGCCGCCCAGGCGACCGGCAAAGATCACGTCGCCCTCCTGCGCCGCGAGCTCCTCGTACTGCTTGTAGAGGGCCTCGTTCTTGGCGTCGTTGATGGGGTAGTAGGGCTCGTCGCCGGGCTTCCAGTCGGCCGGGTACTCACGCGTGATGACGGTCTTGTCCTGCGTGCCGAACTCAAAGTGCTTGTGCTCGATGATGCGCGTGTAGGGAATCTCGCGCTCGGTGTAGTTGACCACGGCCACACCCTGGTGGTCCTGCTCGTCGAGCGTCTCGGTCTCAAAGCGCAGGCTGCGGTACTCCAGCGTGCCCAGCTTAAAGTCGTAGAACGCGTCGATGGGGCCGCAGTAGATCGTCTTGGCGGCGATATCGGGCTCGGCGGCGGCCAGCTCCTTGTACTCCACGCCGCAGCGCACCTCGACGCCCTCGAGCATGTTGGCGACCATCTTGGTGTAGCCGCCCATGGGGATGCCCTGGTAGCGGTCGTTGAAGTAGTTGTTGTCGTAGGTGAAGCGGCAGGGGAGGCGCTTGATGATGCTCGCGGGCAGATCGCGGCAGTCGCGGCCCCACTGCTTCTCGGTGTAGCCCTTCACGAGCGTCTCGAAGATGTCGCGGCCTACGAGGGACAGCGCCTGCTCCTCAAGGTTGGCCGGCTCGCCGATGTTCTCGGCAGCCACCTGCTCGGCGATCTTGGCCTTGGCATCGGCCGGCGTGACGACGCCCGGCCACATCTTGGCGAAGGTGTTCATGTTAAAGGGCATGTTGTACATGTTGCCGTGGAAGTTGGCTACCGGCGAGTTGACGTAGTTGTTGAACTCGGCGAAGCGGTTGACATAGTCCCAGACGTCCTTCATGGAGGTGTGGAAGATGTGGGCGCCGTAACGGTGGACCTGGATGCCCTCGACGTCCTCGGTGTAGATGTTGCCGGCGATGTGGTCGCGGCGGTCGATGACCAGGACCGACTTGCCGGCGCGCTTGGCGGCGTTGGCGAAGACGGCGCCCGAAAGGCCGGCACCGACGACGAGGTAATCGTACTGGGACATGGATATGCTCCTTTGTATGTCAATCGAACAGGTACTTAAACTTTGGGACAAACAAACCTGATTATTATGTCCCAAGGATTAGTGTAGCAGATGCTCTTTCAGCAGCTCCAATGCATGGGCGTAGCCCTGGAGGCCTTCGCCGGTGATGGTGGCAAAGCAGGCCAGGCGGGCGTAACTTACCTGGCGGAAGTCCTCGCGCGTCTCGACGGCACTGATGTGGACCTCGACAGCGGGGATGGCGACGGCCTTGAGGGCGTCCAGAATCGCGACGCTCGTGTGCGTGTAAGCCGCAGGGTTGATGACGATGCCGTCGACCTTGCCGTATGCCTCCTGGATCTTGTCGACGATGCTGCCCTCGTGGTTGGACTGGAAGACCTCGACCTCGTCGAAGCCCTGTGCGGCGCCTGCCTCCTTGCAGATCTGGACCAAGCGGTCGTAGTTGTCGCTGCCGTAGATGCCCGGCTCGCGAATGCCGAGCATGTTGAGGTTAGGGCCGTTGATGACGAGAGCTTTCATGGTTGCTTCCTTTTTGGTTGGGCGGGCGGTGCGGCGGTGCAGCAGAGTGTTAAACCACCACAAAGGTGCCTGTCCCCTTTGTGGTGGTTTAGAGGGTGTCGAGGAGGGCTCGGGCGGTGTTGGCTGCGCAGTCGCGCGAGTCGATGATGTGGTCGGCCCAGGCGCGGTAGCGCGGCATGCGCTGCTCGGCCAGTTTGTCGATACCGTCGCGGGCGGTGATGGGGCGACCCTTGTGTGCGAGCTCATCGAGCTTGCGGTTGAGCATCACAATCTGGCTGTTCTGGTGCAGCAGCGGGTAGTTCTCGTCTCGCGTGACGACGCCGCCGCCGGTGGAAAGCACCAGGCCGCTGCGCTTGGAAATGTCGGCCAGGGCCGCCGTCTCCTGCTCGCGGAAGGCCGGCTCGCCGCGCTCGACGATAAAGTCGGCGCAAGGCATGCCGAGGCGTTTCTCGAGGGCGCGGTCCAGGTCGATGTGCTCGCGGCCGGTGAGCAGGGCTATCTGCTCACCCACGCGGGTTTTGCCCGAGCCCGGCATGCCGATCAGCGCGATGTTCTGCTCATGGCGGGACAGGCGCTCCGTCACGTCCAGGATGCGCTCGCGCGGGGTGACCTGGCTGGTATAGCGCTCGACGGCTTGCGCCGCCTGGGCCACAAGCATGAGCAAACCGCCGATGCAGGGGATGCCGCGACGCTCGGCCTCGAGCATGAGTCCCGTGCGGGCGGGGTTGTAGACGATATCGATAACGCCCTCGAGCGCGTCGAGGCCCTCGAGCGTGCAAGGCGCGTCGGGGCAGTGGGGGAACATACCGGCAGGCGTGCAGTTGACGAGCAACGCGGCGTCGGACTGCTGCGCGATGTTGTCGTAGTTGACCTCGCTCGCGCGTCCCACGGGCACCACGATCGCGCCCAGGTCGCCCAGCACCATACTTGCCGTGGTGCCGGCGCCTCCGCTGGCTCCGAGCACGAGGACCTTCTTGCCGGCAATCTCTATACCCAGCTCCTCGACCAGGCACTGGAAACCGAAGTAGTCGGTATTGTCGCCGCGCAGACGGCCATCGGACAGACGCGTGATCGTGTTGACGTTACCCATGCGTTCGGCCAGCGGGCTGAGCTCGTCCAGGTAGTCCATGACGGCGCGCTTGTAGGGAATGGTCACGTTGGTGCCCTCCCACTCGTCGCCCGTCATAAAGACCTCGAGGTCCTCGGGCTCGCGCTCAAAACGCACGTACTCAAGCCCCGCGAGCTCCTTGTAGATGGTTGGGGTGTAGCTGTGGCCCAGCACGCGGCCCAGCACACCGTAGGGGCGGGTTGCGACGACGTCGGTCATCTAGAGCACCTCCGTGTAGCTGCCAAAGTAGGTGAAGCTCTCGCACACGTCGTCGATCGAGTCGAGCAGGTCGTCGAGTGCTTTGCTGCCAAAGGGACAGTCCAGATCGAAGTAGAACATAAACTCAAAGTCGCGCCCGGGGATGGGGCGGCTCTCGAGCTTGATAAGGTTGATGTTGAGCGCATAGAAGCGCTCGAGCACGCGATAGAGGGCGCCCGGTTCGTTGGCCGTGGTGATCATGAGCGAGGTACGGTTGGCGCCGGGGTAGACGCGCGGCTCGCGGCTGATGACGACGAAGCGCGTGTAGTTATTGTCCGAGTCCTGAATGTTTGACTCCAGCACCTCCAGACCGTAGAGCGCCGCGCAACTGCGCGAGGCGATGGCGGCGACGTCGGCGCGCTCGGAGCTGGCGACCATCTCGGCCGACATGGCCGTGTTGGGATACTTGGTGGCGTGCAGATCGTGCGCCTCGATAAAGCCGGCGCATTGCGCGATGGCCTGACCGTGGCTATAGACCTCACGAACATCCTGCAGCTTGGTGCCAGGCTTGACGAGCAGGTTGTGGTCGATCTTGAGGCGCAGCGAGCGCACAATGTGGAAGTCGAACTGGGCGAGCAAGTCGTAGACGGCGTTGACCGAGCCGGCGGTGGAGTTTTCGATGGGCAGTACGCCAAACTCGCAGAAGCCGTCGCGCACAGCGCGCATGACACCTTCGAAGGTCTCGAAGAACGCGATATCGGGCACGGCAAAGAGCTTGCACGCGGCGATCTGGCTGTAGGCGCCCTCAACGCCCTGGCAGGCTACGCTGGCAGTCTGGGGGAAGGGCGTGTCGAAGGCCTCAGCAGTGGCGTGGGCCTTTTGCGAGACCGTGATGCCCTTGAGCTCGTTGATATAGCGCTGCTGCTCGGCCTTGCTCATGCTCATGAGGAGGCGGAACAGCGTGATGGTCTGCGCCTCGTAGCGCTCGGGCGCGCGGCCGGCAAGGTTGTTGAGCTTGGAGCGCTCGCGGGCGGGGTCGAAGACGGCCTTGCCCATCTCGATTTTTGATTTGGCGACCTCGGTGGCAATGTCCATGCGTTCGACAAAACTGTTGAGGAGCGTGGTGTCGATGCCATCGATGGTCTGGCGAATATCAGCAAGGTCCATAGGGACCCCTTTCGTGAATGGTTGCCTGGGGTAGTTAATTTGGGACGGGGCTTTTTTAGCTACCCTTTAACTGTCGACGAATCGATGGGTGCCAGGGCAAATATCAACTGGCATATGGGGGTAGCTAAAATAGCCCCGTCCCAAATTAACTACCCCTCGGGGTGAATGGGCTAAAGCTGGGCGGCGTCTTCTAGGAGGGCGTCCCAGATGGCCAGCGCTGCGGCTGCTTCGGCTACGGGGACGGCGCGCGGGACGATGCAGGGATCGTGGCGGCCGTGGACCGAGAGCTCGGCGTTTTCCATAGCGTCCATGTCCACCGTCTGCTGCTCGCGGCCAATGGAGGGCGTGGGCTTTACGGCCATGCGCCACATGACGGGCGCGCCGGTCGAAATACCGCCCAGGATGCCGCCGGCATTATTGGACTCGACCTCGATCTTGCCGGTCTCGGCGTCGATGCGATACGGATCGTTGTTCTCGCTGCCTTGCATGGCGGCGACGGCAAAGCCCATGCCAAACTCCACGCCCTTCACGGCGGGAATCCCAAACGCAATCTGCGCGATGCGGTTCTCGATGCCGTCGAACATGGGGTCGCCGATGCCCGCGGGCAGGCCGTAGATGCCGCACTCCACGATGCCGCCGATGCTGTCGAGCTCGTCGCGCGCCGCCAGGATCTCCTCGCGCATGCGACCGGCAGCTGCGGCGTCAATGCACGGCAGGTCGTTCGAAAGGATCGCCTTGCGGTCGGCCTCGCGATAGACCATGTCGTCCATGGGCAGATCGGAGATGCCGCCGATCTGCGCCACGTGCGCCATCACGTTAATGCCGCGGGCCTCGAGCGCCTGCAGCGCGATGCCGCCCGCGATGCACAGGGGCGCCGTTAAGCGACCGGAGAAGTGCCCGCCGCCGGCGACGTCGTGCATGTTGTGGTACTTCACGCGTGCCGGGAAATCCGCATGGCCCGGGCGGGGCTTGCGGCGCAGCTCGGAGTAGTCCTTGGAGCGCGTGTTGGTGTTCTCGATGATCGCTGCGATAGGCGCGCCCGTGGTGTGTCCATCAACTATGCCGGCGATAATGTGGGCGGCGTCGGCCTCGCGGCGCTTGGTCGCGGTCTCGTCACGGCCGGGGGCGCGACGGTCCAAAAAGGCCTGCAGCTGCTTCAGGTCAACGGCGATACCTGCCGGAATGCCGTCGAGTGAGCAGCCGATAGCAGGGGAGTGCGACTGGCCGAAAATGCTCAGATGCAAAACGTTGCCAAAGGTCGAGGACATGCTACTCCTCCTCGAGCGTGACCTTGCCGCCCAACAGGCGGTAGTGGTCGAAGAAATCGGGATAGGACTTGTTGACGGCCTCGGCGCCGTGGATTACGACCTCGCCGGTGGCGCGACTTGCGGCGATAGCGGCCATCATGGCGATGCGGTGGTCGTTGTGCGAATCGACCTCGCCGCCGGTAAGGGCATCGACGCCCTTGATGATGAGGTCGTCACCGGCGATGCGCACCTGCGCGCCCAGCGCGGTGAGCTCGCGGGTGGTGGTGACCAGACGGTCAGATTCCTTGATGCGCAGGCGTGCGCAGTCACGGATGAACGTGCGGCCCTGAGCCAGCGATGCTACGGCCGAGATGACGGGCACCAGGTCTGGAATGTCGTGGGCGCTCATCTCAAAGCCGGCGAGCTTGTCGGACTGCACAGTGGCGGCGTTCGTGGAGCGCACGATGCGGGCGCCAAAGCGCGAAAGCGCGGCGAGCACGTTGCGGTCGCCCTGTGCAGAGCTCAGCGATACGCCCTCGACGGTGATGGGGTCGGTGCCGATGGCGCCGGCGCACAGCCAAAAGGCGGCGTTGGACCAGTCGCCCTCGACGGCCACGCTGCCGGGCGTGCGGTACGAGCCGCTGTTCACGCGGAAGTTCGTGACCTCGGGCTGACCGTCCTTGGCTGGAATGCGCTCGACGTTGACCTCGACACCAAAGGCCTTCATGGCCTGGATCGTCAGGTTGATATAGGGGCGGCTCTCGATGAGGCCGGTTACCTGCACGCAGGAGGGCTGGGCCAGCAGCGGGGCTGCCAGCAGCAGGCCGGAGATATACTGCGAACTTACGTTGCCCGGAAGCACAAAGGTGCCCGGGCGCATGCGGGCACTCGTCTTGAGCGGAAAACCGCCCAGGCCCTGCAGGTCGCAACCGGCGGCGATGATCTCGTCCGAAAGCGGGGAGAGCGGGCGGGCGCCCAGGCGGCCCTGGCCCACGAAGGTGGCCTCCGCGCCCAGCGCGCAGGCGACAGGCAGCATAAAGCGCAGCGTGGAGCCACTCTCACCGCAGTCGAGCGTGCCGCCGGCAAGGGCCTTGAGCAGGCCATACTCAATACTCTTCATGGTGGGATGGACCTGGAAGCCGTCCTCGACGGTCTCGATGCGGGCGCCGAGCGCCGTGAGGCAGCGCACCGTGGCCTCGATATCGGCGCAGGTCGTGTTGCAGGCCACGTGCGTCTCGCCGTTGGCAAGCGCGGCGCAGATGATGAGGCGATGCGCCATCGATTTGGACGCGATGGTGGGAACGGTGCCCTTGAGCGGGGACGGGGTGATGCGGGCTAACATGCGGAAACGTCTCCCTTCTGGCCGAGGCCCTCGGCAATCAAATCGTGGAAGGTGGAAAGCGGCGTGCGGTCGATGCTGCAACGGCCAATGTCGTGCGGAATTACCAGGTCGATGGTGTCGCCCGCGCGCTTTTTGTCGTGGAGCGCCTCGGCAAAGACGGCATCGGCATCTAGGTCGCAGCGGGTCTTGAGGCCGTGGCGGGCACAGAGCTCCTCAATACGATCTGGCAGCTCGGCATCGCAAATGCCGTGCAGGGCTGCGGCACGCGTGATGATGCCCATGCCAATTGACACGCAGTTGCCGTGGCCGAGCTCAAAGTGCTCGCAGGCTTCGACGGCGTGTCCGGCGCTGTGGCCAAAGTTGAGAAGCTTGCGCTGATTGGTTTCGCGCTCGTCGGCAACGACCACGGCGCGCTTAATGTCGATATTGCGGGCGATGATGAGCGCCACACGGGCCACGTCGCGGTTCAGCAGCTCAAGCGTGAGCGGGGTCTTCTCCAGCTCGGCGAAGAGCTCGGGGTCGGCGATCACGGCGTGCTTGACGACCTCGCCGCAGCCGTCGGCGAACTGCTCGGGCGTGAGGGTCGCCAGGCACCCCACGTCAGCGATGACCACGCTCGGCTGCCAAAAGGCGCCGGCCAGGTTCTTGCCGGCTGCCAGGTCGATGGCCGTCTTGCCGCCAACCGACGAATCTACCATGGCGAGCAGGCTTGTGGGAATTTGCACAAACTTGCAGCCGCGCATGTAGGTGGCGGCCACAAAGCCCGCAACGTCGCCCACGACGCCGCCGCCGAGTGCCACGATCACGTCGGAGCGCGAAAGCTCGTGCTCGGCCACAAACTCTAAAATGCCAACGTAGGTCTCGGCACGCTTATGGGCCTCGCCGGCCTCGAAGGTGCAGATGCTCACCTCGTAGCCTGCGGATTCGAGGCTCTGCTTAACGGGCATCTGGTAGAGGGGGCCTACATTGGTGTCCGTCACGATGACGGCACGGGTGCCGCCGGCGGTGGCGCGTACGAGTGGGCCAGCCTGCTCCAGCAAAAACGTGCCCACATGCACCTGGTAGGGGCGTGCGGTGTCGATATCGATGGTAATCGCCATAAGCTTCGGTCCTTTCGACCTGGCGTGATGGGTGGTCTAGTGGGAGGCCTCGTCGTCGAGCGCGCGCTTGATGCGGTCGCCCTCGGCAAGGAGATTCTCCAGATAGCGCTGGTCGCGGTCCTTAAGGGCGCGACTGTAGGCGCCGAGCGATTCGATCAGATGGTCAATCTCGAAGGCGAGCGCATCAGCGTCGTCGATCATGAGCTCGGACCACATCTGCGGATTGAGGTGCGCCACGCGGGTGAGGTCGCGGTAGCTGCCGGCCGAAAAGCCGTGGTGGACCTGAGCGGTCGGGCTCTTAACATAGGCGTTGGAGACGACGTGCGCGAGCTGGCTCGTAAAGGCGACGACGCGGTCGTGCTCGGCGGCGCTCGTTACGCTGAACTTGCCAAAGCCCAAGGGACGTACCATCTCGCGCACCTGGCCCAAAAGCTCCAGCTTAAGTGCGTCGTCCACTGCGGGCGGTACAAGCACGAGCGGTGCGTCCTGGAACAGGTCGGCGCGGGAATGCGCGTAGCCCGAGAACTGCGTGCCCGCCATGGGGTGCGCGCCTACAAAGTAAAAACCGTGCTTGCGGGCAAGCTCAAAGGCGCGCTCGCACACGATACCCTTGACGCCCACGGTGTCGATCACCACGGGGCCCATGATGGCCTCGGTGTCGGTGGCGTCGGCGAGTGCCTGGGCGTGCGCCTCGAGCCACTCGATGCAGGCCTCGGGGTAGCATGCCAGGACGATGATGTCGCATTCGCCGAGCGTCTCGTCGTTGAGCTCGCCGGCAACGGTGCCCATGCTGGCGGCCGTCATCACGTCATCGTTGGGGTCCCAGGCAAGCACGCGAACGCCCGCCTGCGCATAGCCGCGGGCAAAGCTGCCGCCGATGAGGCCCAGGCCCACGATGCCGGTGCACTTGGGGCCACCCTGGTTAACGCGTGCGTTTCTCACCGTACCCATGGACTACTCCTGAACGGTCTCTTGGCAGACGACCTCGCGGATGGCGCGGATGCGGCGCATGGTGTCGTCAAACTGGTCGGGGGTGAGGGCCTGAGCACCATCGGACCAAGCGTGGCTCGGGTCGTCGTGGACCTCGATCTCCAGACCGTTGGCGCCGCAGGCAGTCGCGGCGAGCGCCATGGGCTCAACATAGCGGGTGTAACCGGTGGCGTGGCTGGGGTCGGCGACGACGGGCAGGTGCGACAGGTGGTGCAGCACCGGCACGGCGTTGAGGTCGAAGGTGTTGCGGGTGCGGGTCTCGAAGGTGCGGATGCCGCGCTCGCACAGGATGACGTTGTCGTTGCCCTCGCTCATGATGTACTCGGCTGCCATGAGCAGCTCGTCGACGGTGCCGGACATGCCGCGCTTGAGCAGGATCGGGGTCTGCGTCTTGCCGACCTCTTTGAGCAGGGGGAAGTTCTGGGCGTTGCGAGCGCCAATCTGCATGACGTCGATCTTTTTGTCGAGGAAGACCTGCACGTCGCGCGGGTCCATGATCTCGGTGACGATCGGCATGTCGAGCTCGGCGGATGCCTCGCACAGCAGGTCCAGGCCGGCGGGACCCATGCCCTGGTAGGCGTACGGGGAGGTGCGGGGCTTGTAGGCGCCGCCGCGCAGCATCGTGGCGCCGGCGGCCTTCACGCGGCGGGCGATGCGGATGAGGTTCTCGCCCTCGACGGAGCAGGGGCCGGCGATGACCTGGAACTGGTCGCCGCCGATCTTGACGCCGTGGCCGCAGTCGATGACGGAGTCCTCGGGGTGGAACTTGCGGTTGGCGCGCTTGAACGGCTCGGAGACGCGCTGTACACGCTCGACGACGTCCATGGACTCAAGCAGGAACGGGTCGATCTTGGTCGTGTCGCCCACCAAGCCGATGATGGTCTCGTTCTCGCCGCGCGAGACGTCGGTCTTGAGTCCCTTTTTCTCAATCCAGCTAACGATGTGGCTTACGGCCTCGTCGCTGGCGCTCTGCTTTAAAATCGCAATCATGGTGTGCCTCTCACCTCGATGGATAACTTTTGCAAAAACGGCCCGCATCGCGAGCCGTGTATATATGGTGCATGAGAGTTTATACTATCTGGCTCGCTTTTGCCTTCTAAAGTGGGCCGTTGCACCGCGTCTTCCTCGGAATTGCAAAGCTTTTTCTTTTATTTTGATAGCCCGTGGTGCACTTGGGTATAATGCCTACCGTTCGCCCTATTAGCTCAGGGGATTAGAGCGTCTGCCTCCGGAGCAGAAGGCCGTTGGTTCGAATCCAACATGGGGCACCATCGAACGTAAGACCGTCCGAACCTCGCATGGTCCGGGCGGTTTTTCTTATACCGACGCGACGTGATGGGACGTGGTATGGCAGCAACGGATATCGAGCGCGGACTCTCGACCGCCGAGGTCGAGGAGCGCATCGCCGCCGGTAAGATCAACCGCAACATGGAGCTCAAGACCAAGTCGGTCAAAGAGCTCATCATCGAGAACCTCTGCACGCTGTTCAACTTGATCAACGTGGTCTTGGCGATTTTGGTGTTGCTGACCGGTTCGTTTAAAAACCTGACGTTCCTGTTCGTGGTGTTCTTGAACACGGCAATTGGCGTCATTCAGTCCATGCGTTCCAAGCGGATGGTCGACAAGCTTACGCTGCTCACCTCTAAGAAGGCCATCGCGGTGCGCGACGGCGCCGAGGTGGAGCTCGATCTGGACCAGATCGTGCTCGACGATATCATTCGCCTGGGGCGCGGTGACCAGATTCCCGCCGACGCCGTGGTGGTGTCGGGCGAGGCGCTCGTCAACGAGAGCCTGCTAACGGGCGAGAGCGACCTCATCAAGAAACAGCCCGGTTCTGAGCTCATGAGCGGCAGCTTTATCGACTCGGGCCTGCTGCGCGCCCGCGTGATCCATGTCGGCGCCGATAACTACGTGGCAAAGATCAACAACGAGGCCAAGTACGTCAAAAAGGTCAATTCCGAGATCATGAACGCGCTCAACGCCATCGTGCGGTTCGCGAGCATTATCATGATTCCGCTTGGTTTGGCGCTCTTTGCCTCGAGTGTGAGCGAGCTGTGGGATGCCGCGGGAACCCCGGGCGATAGCGCGCTTTCCTGGTGCTTCTCCGAGCTGCTGGCCGGTCGTGTGCCTTCTTCGGCGCTGCTGTCCACGGTGGGTGCCCTGCTGGGCATGATTCCTCAGGGCCTGGTGCTGCTGACCTCGTCGGTGCTCGCGATTGCCACGGTGCGCCTGGCGCGTCGCAAGGTGCTGGCACAGCAGCTCTACTGCATCGAGACGCTCGCGCGCGTCGACGTTTTGTGCCTGGATAAGACGGGCACCATTACCTCGGGCCGTATGGAGGTCGAGGGCACCTACCCGCTGCCTGTTGAGGGTGTTGGCTTTGGCACGGACTCGGACGAGGCAGCTGTTCCCGTCGAGACCACGGTGCTCGACTTTGCGCTTGCCAACGTGGCGCGTGCGACCTCGGCAGATGCCAACGAGACCTGCCAGGCGCTGCTCAATTACTACGCCGATCGTCCGGTCGAGGTATCCGAGCCGCTGTCGGTCATTCCGTTCTCGTCGTCCAAAAAGTGGAGCGGCGCGTCGTTTGCGCAGGGCTCCTATGTGATGGGCGCCGCGCAGTTTGTGCTCTCTGATCGCGCATTTGCTCAGGTCGAGAATCGCGTGGCCGAGCTCGCCGACACCTGCCGTGTACTCGTGGTGGCGCGCGTGGACGGCTTTACGCCCGACGGCGATATGGTGGGCGAGGCCGAGCCCGTGGGCTTTGTGACCATCCGCGACGAGATTCGCACCTCGGCGGCCGAGACTATCGGCTACTTTAACGAGCAGGGCGTGACCCTCAACGTGATCAGCGGCGACGACCCGCGTACGGTGTCGTCGATCGCGCGCGTGGTGGGCGTGCCCGGGGCGGATGCCTACGTGGACGCCACGACGCTCGATACACCCGCCAAGCTCGACGCGGCGGTGGACCGCTACCACGTTTTTGGGCGTGTGACGCCGCAGCAGAAGCGCGAGCTCGTACAGGCGCTCAAACGCCGCGGGCACACCGTGGCCATGACGGGCGACGGCGTCAACGACGTGCTGGCGCTCAAGGAGGCCGACTGCTCCGTGGCGATGGCCGCCGGCTCCGATGCCGCGCGCAATGTGGCCGAGATCGTGCTCGTCGATAACGACTTTGCCTCGATGCCCGCTGTGGTGGCCGAGGGCCGTCGTTCTATCAATAACCTGCAGCGCTCTGCCGCGCTCTTTCTGACCAAGACGCTGTTCTCGATGGGCTTGGCGGCGCTGTGCATCGCGCTGCCACCGTATCCCTTCGAGCCCATTCAGATGACGCTCATCAACTTCTTCTGCATCGGCGCGCCGGGCTTTGTGCTGGGCCTGGAGCCCAATAACGCCCGCGTGAAAGGGTCGTTCTTGACCAACGTGCTTAAGCGTGCGCTGCCGGCGTCGATTGCGGTCATTTTGGCCGCGGCGCTCGATATCTTTGTGGCGCGTGTATTTGGCTTTAGTCAGCTTACGCTTTCGACCATGTGCCTGCTCACGTCGTGCGCGGCGAGTGTCAGCCTGATCTGGCGCATCTCGCAGCCGCTCACGCCCTTGCGCGTGGTGCTTTTCGTGTTTGTCGTCGCCGGCATCCTGACGGGCGTTATCGGGTTCCCGGGGCTGCTGTCCATCGCCAACCTGTCGATGGGCCAGATGGTCATCTTGGCGGTTATCATCGTCTTTACCTGCGCGGTGTTCTTTAAGCTTGCCACGATGATGGACTCGCTTAAGCCCCGTCGCCGTCATGCGGCCACCGGCTTTGGCCGCGGCGTGCGCGTTCGTCTGGGTCGCGGCGGCGGCAAGGTGAGCTCGACGGGATCGACCGCCGAGCGTTTTGCCAAGCGCGTTGCCGCCGATATGGCGCAGCGCCGCGAGGAACGCACTGTCCGCGAGGCCGAGGCCCGTGCACTCGAGGGTGTGGCCCAGACCCAGCCCAAGAAAAAGAAGGGCGCCGGTGCCAAGCGCTCCCGCGTGACCAAATCGGCCCAGGGCATTAAGGTCTCCATGCCCAGCAAGAAGAAAAAGTAACCTCACAGGGTAGCTAATTTGGGACGGGGCTTTTTTAGCTACCTCGGCTGATGACGCGCTCTATTTGGCCGATTGGCTGCCAGGGTAGCTAAAAAAGCCCCGTCCCAAATTAGCTACCCTGGCGATGTTGAATTGGTGCCTTGCGCTTGTGGGGCCGTGTCGATGTTATGCTCTAACCTCAATTGTTTGAATTGCTTCGGAAAGAGGATGCCGTGATCTGCCCGCATTGCCTAAAGACCATCGAGGACGGCGCCTCGTTCTGCCCCTATTGCAACGCATACGTTGGTCCGGGCGATGGACCCGAGCATACCGAGTTCGTGTTCTGCGACGGCTGCGGCGCCCGTCTGTCCCCGCATGACCGTACCTGTCCCAAGTGTGGACGCCCCGCGCCAGGCATCCTTTCCGAGGACGCGGCCGCATCCGACCTGGCCGCAGGGCGCACGGCCGGTTTTCCGCGCCTGACGCAGGAGCAGATCGATACCGAGGTGCCCCACGCGCCGGCGTCTGCCGCCGCGGTGCTCTCCGACGCAGCCGACCCCAACGAGACCTGCGTGCTGCCTGCCTTCGATAAGGACTTTGGCATCCCCAAGGTCGATATCCCCACGCCGGTGACCCTGCGCGATGATGCTCAGCCCAAAAAGCAAAAGCCCAAGCGCAAGGTTCACCCCGACGAGGATGCCTATCACAAGCACAAGCGCCATATCCCCAAGCCGATCATTGTCATCGCGGTGCTCGCCGCCGTGTGCGGTGGTGCCTATTGGTTTGTGACTGCCGATCCCATGGGCGTCATGCCCGGCTTCTACGACCAGTTTGGCCAGGCCGCCAAGACCACCTTTCCGTCGCGCCAAAAGGGCGAGGCCACCGACAAAGAGCCCAAGCAAGAGGATGCGTCCGAGGTCGTTCAGGAGGAGACCGTCTTAACCGACGACCAGCTCTACACCAGGCTCGACGGCCTGTACCAGACCATCGTGTCGTACAGCGATGATGATCAGATCGGCGTGGTCATCGATTCGTTTAATAACGGCTATCTGCGCACACCGCTCTCCACCCGCCAGGAGCTGTCGCAGAGCGCCTATGCCCTACGCGATCAGATTAAAAAGACCCAGGATGAGCTCAACAACCTTAAGGTTCAGGACGACACGGTCTATGCGGAGGACATCGATCATCTCAAGCAGCTTGCCCAGTGGATGTACGAGCGTGTCGACGTGATCTGCCAGAGTTGGGATATCTCGCTGTCCATTCCCGACGGCGAGTCGCTGAGCGCCCGTCAGAGCGAGATCCTGGCGCCCATCGCACAGGGCGGCAACAGCGCGCTTAACCAGTACGACGCCAACGTGAGCGCATGGAGGCCGCAGCAGCGTTCGTAATTTGTTGCCCTCCGGCGGCATAACCTGCGTGCGCAATTGATGGAAGCCCGTGCTTATTGCTACAATTCGTACAAATATGCTTTAAACGCACGAGGAAGGAACCACATGTTTGGTTTTAAGAAAGAGCTCTATACGCCCGAGTACCAGCTCGTCGGTGACGAGTGCGCGGTGATCGAGACGTCGAAGGGCACCATCAAGGTCAAGTTTGACGGTGAGGGCGCCCCCATCCATGTGGCGAACTTTTGCGAGCTTTCCACGATGGGCTTTTATGACGGCCTTAAGTTCCATCGCTATGTGCCCGGCTTTGTGATCCAGGGCGGCGACCCCAATACCCGCGATATGTCCGGCGCCGACGTCGCTGCCGGCCTTGAGGGTCCCGACGGCATGCCCGGTACCGGCGGCCCCGGCTACTGCATCAAGGGCGAGTTTGCCACCAATCCGCGCAACAGCCATGTTGACGGCGCGCTTGCCATGGCCCGCTCCATGGATCCCGATTCCGCGGGCTCGCAGTTCTACTTCTGCCTGGGTGCCCAGCATAACCTGGACTCCGGCTATACCGTCTTTGGCACCACGGTCGAGGGCCTCGACGTCATCTCGCAGCTGCGCGCCGGCGACGAGATCGTTCATGTCGAGATCGTTCACGAGTAAAGGGGACTTCCTTGAATAGCCAGCTGATCCAACAGGGCCGCGCCGCTTATCGCGCGGGTGATTTTTCCGCTGCCGCCCAGATGCTTGGCGCGGCAAAGACTCCCAACGAGATCATGGGTGAGGCCGACCACCTGCGCGGCAACGCCCTGATGCATCTGGGCATGTACGCCGAGGCCGCCGAGGCCTACGCCGCAGCCCTCAACGACGGCGCCTATGGCAAGCGCGGCGCCCTGCTTACCAACCGCGGCAAGGCACTCGCCGCGGTGGGCGACTACACCACGGCCGCCCAGGCGTTCTCTGCAGCTACCCAGGACGCTTCCTACGCCACGCCTTTTAAGGCCTACCTGGGTCTGGGCAACGCGCTGTTCCAGTCGGGCGACTTTGCCAACGCCGGTACTGCCTTCCGTCAGGCTGCCATCGACGGCGCCAACCCGGCTCCTGCCGCCGCCCTCGGCGATCTGGGCCGCTGCTTTATCAAGCTCGGCCGCCCCGCGGACGCCGTTGAGACCTACCGCACGGCTATCGACTTTGCCGGCCCGCGCGACGATACGCGCGCCCTCAACGCCGGCATGGGCCAAGCGCTTTCCGCCGCCGGCCGTCCCTCCGATGCGCTCGATGCCTTTAACGCCGCTACTGCCGACGGCATCTACCAGCTCACGCCCGAGCAGGCCGATGAGCTTGCCCGCGTGCACGACTCGCTCGCCGCGCTTTCGGCCCAGACGGCCATGTCCACGGCTCCGGCTCCCGCGATGGACGCTCCGGCTGTCGACCCGCTCGATCCCACGGGCGCGACCGGTCAGTTTATGCCCGACCCCTCTGACACCGGCTTCTTTACGCTGTCCGAGTCCGAGATGGTCCAGCAGGACCGCAAACAGGCCAAGGTTCGTCGTCGCCACCGCCACACGGGTCTTAAGATCTTCCTGGTGCTGCTTCTGCTCATCGTGATCGCTGCCGGCGGTCTTGGCTATGCTTATACGCGCGGCATGGGCTACCCCTCGCAGGAGTCCGTCATCACCGACCTGTTCCAGGCTGCCGGTGACGGCGATACCGCCAAGGCCGAGTCCTGCCTGGCCTCGAGCCTGTCCGAGGACGCCAAGACGATGATCATCTCCTCGATCCCGCAGGGCGCCACCGTCTCCATCGAGGGTATGGATCAGTCTATGACCGAGACCACCGCCAAGGTGAAGGCTTCGCTGTCCAAGGGCGGCGAGCAGGAGTACACCGTTAAATTCGTGCGCTCCGACAACCATATCGGTTGGGCCGTTTCCTCCTTCGATATCGATTTCTCGGCCGCTGACAACCAGTAGTGACCTTATGAGATTTGGCTCTGCCCGGCGCTTCACCGCAAGTGAGGTGCCGGGCTTGCGCTAGTATGATGGGCTAGTAGTTTTCCAGCAATCATCCAACACATCAGGAGTTGCGTTGTTTTCTTTGATGGATATGTTCTTCGGTAGCTATGCGGGCGATCTCGCCATCGACCTCGGCACCGCCAATACGCTCGTCTCCGTGCGCGGCAAGGGCATCGTCATCCGCGAGCCCTCCGTTGTCGCTATCGACAAGAACGATGAGCGCATCCTGGCAGTCGGCATCGAGGCCAAGCGCATGCTCGGCCGCACGCCCGGCAACATCGTGGCCGTTCGCCCCCTTAAGGACGGCGTCATCGCCGACTTCGATGTCACTGAGGCCATGCTTCGCTACTTTATCGACAAGGCTTCCGAGAAGCGCTATCCGTGGACTCCGCGTCCGCGCGTCGTCGTCTGCGTTCCCTCCGGCGTCACGTCGGTCGAGAAGCGCGCCGTCTTTGAGGCCACGATCCAGGCAGGCGCTCGCCAGGCCTATCTGATCGAGGAGCCCATGGCGGCTGCCATCGGCGCCGACCTGCCTGTCGAGGAGCCCACGGGCTCCATGGTCATCGATATCGGCGGCGGCACCACCGAGGTCGCCGTTATCGCTATGGGCGGTATTGTCGTGTCGCAGTCCATCCGCATTGCAGGCGACGAGTTCGACCAGGCTATCCTCACCCATGTTCGCGATGCCTACAACCTGGCTATCGGCGAGCGCACGGCCGAGGACATCAAGATCAAGGTCGGCTCCGCCGTGCCGCTCAAGGATGAGCTCGACGTCGAGGTCAACGGACGCGACGTTATCACGGGCCTGCCTAAGACCGTGCGTATCGAGAGCGAGGAGATTCGTCGCGCGCTCAACAAGCCGCTCGACGAGATGGCCAAGGCCGTTAAGGATGCCTTGGACGCCACGCCGCCCGATCTTGCCTCGGACCTTATGTACTACGGCATTCTGCTGACCGGCGGCGGTGCGCTGCTGCGCGGCCTCGACGTGCGCCTGCGCGACGAGACCGGCGTTTCGGTCAACGTCAGCCCCACGGCGCTCGATAACGTCGTAAACGGCTGCGCCCGCGTGCTCGAGGCCAACGCCTTTGACGGTGGCTTCGTCCAAACCAATGCTTAATTTCCAAAAGGTGGATTCCATTTGGCACGATCTTCGGGTTTCTCTCCAAATCTGAATACCAAGCGACAATCAACGGGTATGCGCCCGTTGATTGTTTTCAGCCTCATTTCGGTGTTGCTGCTCACGTTTTATATCCGTGAGGGCGAGGCCGGGCCGATTCATGCCGTGCGCTCGGGTGTGACGACGATTACCTCGCCGGTGCGCTTTTTGGGCTCGGCCGTGGCGGCTCCCTTCAACGCGATCGGCAACGTGTTCTCCAACCTCACGGCTTCGCAGGAGTCGCTCGACGACCTCAAGAAGCAAAACGAGGTGCTGACCTCTAAGGTCGCCGAGCTTTCCGAGGCTCAAAAGACTGCCGAGCGCCTGGAGGGCCTGGTCGGGCTGCAATCGACCTACAACCTTAAGTCGACTGCCGCTCGTATCGTCGGTGCGTCGGGCGATGCCTGGACCTCGACCGTTACCATCGACAAGGGATCTGCCGACGGCCTTACGATCAACATGCCCGTGACGAGTTCTGCCGGTGTTATCGGCCAGATTATCGAGGTATCGGCCAAGACCTCTACCGTGCGCCTGATTGGCGACGAGAACTCGGGCGTGTCGGCTATGGTGCAGGATACGCGCGCCCAGGGTATGCTGCAGGGCCAGCCCGATGGCACCCTGCGCCTTGAGTACGTGAGCGTCGACTCCGACGTCAAAGTGGGCGACATCATCGTGACCTCTGGCATTGGCGGCGTGTTCCCCAAGGGCCTGCCGCTCGGCACCGTTTCCTCGGTGGAGAAGGCGGCCAACGATGTGTATTACACCATCGTGGTGCGCGCTCAGACCACGGCCGAGAACAACGAGGAAGTGCTGGTCATTACCTCGCTGACCGACGAACAGTCGGCCTCGGATGAGGATGTGAGCACCGCTAATAGCACGCCGCAGGGAACGTCGCGCGATGCTGCGACCAAGACGAAGGACGAGAGCTCGGATGACAGTTCCGACACGTCCGAGACGACCGATTCCGGCTCGAGCGAATAGGGGGCATGTCCATGGATCTACACGAGCAGGGGGCGAGCTCCCGCACGTTTGCAATCGCCGCCATTGTGTGTGTGCTGCTGCAGGCAGGCCTGGCGCCGCAGATCTCCATTGCGGGCGGTCGCGTCAACTTTATGATTATCCTGGTGTGCCTGAGCGTGTTCTCGGGCGATCCCACGCGGGCTGTCGTCTGCGGTTTTTGCAGCGGCCTTTTCTATGATCTTTCCGCTGCCGTGCCGGTGGGCGTTATGTCGCTGCTGCTGACGGTGGGCAGTTTTGCCCTGGTGCACAGCGCGGCCGGTCAGACGGGCGGCTCCCCGAGCGCGCGCGGTATTACCGTGGGCGCCTTCGCGCTTGCCATCAACGTGGTCTACAGCATCATCTTGCTGTTTATGGGTTTGGAGACGAGCTTTGTGGTGGCTGTTTTTGGTCATGCGCTGCCGTCTTCGATCCTGACGGGTCTGGTTGCCATTCCGTTTTTGATGTCCGGTGTCGTGCCGCAGTCCGGTTACGGATTCTCCGCACGCGGTGGTCATCAGACGGGCATGCGCTTTAAGCCCAAGACCCGCAAACTCAAATAGGGGAGGCTCAAAGATGTCTTCCCAGATGACGGTTATCATCGCCGGTATCGTGCTCGTCGTGGCCATTGTGGTCGCGCTGGTCATCATGCGCCGCGGCGATTCCCGTTTTACCTACGACACGCAGCATGGAACGGCCCCGCGCGCCACCGAGGGCGAGGGCAATACCGCCGCGACCGCCTTCAAGGGTCGCTTCTCCATCCTCACCGCAGGCGTGGGAGCGATGTTCGCCGCGCTCGCCGTCAAGCTGTGGGGCATGCAGATGGTCTCTTCGGACTACTACGACAAGCAGGCCAAGAACAACCAGACCCGTACCGTCACTACGCCGGCTGTGCGCGGGCGAATCCTTGATCGCAATGGCGTGGCACTTGTGCAAAACCGTCCCTCACTTGCCGTTGTCGCCTATCGCGACCTGGCCGATGACACCGTGCTGGTGCGCCATCTTGCCAACGTGCTCGGTATGCCCTACGTCGCGGTGCTGCGCAATATCCAGGACAATTCTGAGGGCGCTCAGAGCCTGCATACCATCGCGACGGACGTGCGCCGCTCCACGGTTGCCTATATTCAGGAGCATGCCGGCGAGTTCCCGGGCGTGAAGATTGCCGAGCGCACCGAGCGCCAGTACCCGTACGGCGAGACAGCCTGTCACATTTTGGGCTATACCGGCACCATTACCTCCGAGCAGCTCGAGGCGCAGAACAAGAAGGCTTCGGGCGATAACGATAGCGCCGCCGGTCAGATTACGTACCAGTCGGGTGATATCGTGGGCCAGGCGGGCGTCGAGAGCTACTACGAGAACTTGCTGCAGGGTATTCGCGGCGAGCAGACGGTGAAGGTCGATGCCTCGGGCAACGTGACCGGACAGGCCGGCGCCGTGCCTGCCAAGGCCGGCTCCGACATTAAGCTCACGCTTGACCTCAAGATTCAGCAAGCCTGCGAGACGGCGCTTGCGAGCGCTATCGAACTCGCCAAGACCACGGGCTACAGCAATGCCGGCAACGGCGCCGTGGTGTGCCTCGATCCCAACAATGGCGAGATCCTGGGCATGGCGAGCGAGCCCAAGTTTGATCCGTCCGTGTTTATCGGTGGTGTCTCCAACGACGTATGGACCGAGCTTAACGACGACGAGGGTTCGCACCCACTGCTCAACCGCGCTATTAGCGGCCAGTACATGTCGGCTTCGACCATTAAGCCGCTCTCGGCCTTGGCGGGCCTTGAGTTTGGAACCTACACTTCAACGCAGACAACCAACTGCACGGGCTATTGGACGGGCCTGGGCAAGGCTTGGGGCAAGCGCTGCTGGCTGACGTCTGGCCACGGCACCATGACGCTGCAGTCGGGTATCGCCAACTCGTGCGACCCTGTCTTCTACGACATGGGCAAAGCGTTCTTCTATGACGAGCAACATCCCGAGGGCCTGCAGGAGGTCTTTCGTCGCTGGGGCCTAGGCAAGACCTGCGGTATCGATCTGCCGAGTGAGGGCGCGGGCCGTATTCCCGATGCCGAGTGGAAAGAGTCGTACTTTACCGACGCATCTGCCGAGGACCGCAAATGGAACGCTGGCGATATGACGAACATCGCCATCGGGCAGGGCGACATTTTGGTGACGCCGCTGCAGATGGCCTGCGCCTACATGGGCCTTGCCAACGGCGGCAAGCAGTATGTGCCGCATGTGTTTTTGTCGGCGGTGTCGCGCGATGGCGACGGCGACGCCTACAAGTACAACGGCAAGGGCAAAAAGAAGCGCCTTGAGGCCAAGATCAACAGCGATTCGGATTTGGCGCTCGTCCGCAACGGCATGCACGACGTGATTTACACGGCATCGACGTCCCTGGCGGCTCACTTTGGAACCCTGACGCCGCAGGTATACGGCAAGTCGGGCACGGGCGAGAAAAGCGGCGAGGACGAATACGCGTGGTTCTGCGCCTATGCCCCTGCTGACGATCCTAAGTACGTGATTGCCACCATCTTGGAGCAAGGCGGTGGCGGCTCAGATACCGCGATGCATGTTGTGCGCGATGTACTCGGCGTGATTTATGACGAGCCCGATACCTCTTCGGCCTCGGGCGATTCCTCGGTTCGATAGGAGGTTGCGATGGACTTTTCGCCGGCGGACCTGTTCCGCTCAACCAAAACCGGTTCTCGCAGCAGCCTGGACCGCGTCAACAAGCAACTTTCGGCCTCGCGTAGCACGTTTCGCCAAAAGGTGCATATCGGTGTGCTGCTGGCTACCGTCGCGCTCGTTGCCTATGGCGCCATCATCATTTGGTCGGCTTCGCAGTTTAAGGCCGATGCCTCGTTTTCGCGCCACCTGCTGGGCATTGGCATTGGCGCGGTGCTGGCGGTGCTCGTCTGGCGCACCGACCTGCGTGGCATTTCCAATTTCTCGACGGCGCTGCTCGTCATTGACCTTATTGTGATCTTCTCGCCCAAGATTCCGGGCCTGTCCTATACGGGCGGTCTGGGCATGACGGGCTGGATCAAGATCCCCGGTATCGGCCTGACCTTCCAGCCCGTTGAGCTCGCCAAGCTCATCACCATCTTCTTTATGGCCACGCTTGGCTCGCAGTACAACGGGCGTATCGATACCGTCCGCGACTACATTAAGCTCTGCGGCATGCTGTCCATTCCGTTTTTGGCCGTCGTCGCCATGGGCGACCTGGGCTCGGGTCTGGTCGTGCTGGTGTCGGGCGCAATCGTCATCTGCATGAGCGGTGCGCGCCGCGAATGGGTGCTGTCGACCTTGGCCCTGCTGGTTGGTTTGGTGGCGCTCGTCCTGGCGCTCGATTCTGTCTTCGATTCGTTGCTCGGCCACGATGTGCTTATCAAGCAGTATCAGATGAACCGTCTGACAGTCTTCATCGACCCCGACAAAGCCGATTCGGATGATGCCTACAACCTGCAACAGTCGCTCATTGCCGTCGGCTCGGGTGGCTTCTTTGGTAAGGGCTTGGGCCACGCGACGCAGTCGGCCGGTGGCTTTCTGCCCGAGTTCCACACAGACTTCGTCTTCGCCTTCCTGTCCGAGACGTTCGGCTTCTGCGGTTCCTTTTTGCTCCTGTGCCTCTACGTGCTGCTGATTTTCTCGACGATCCGCGTTGCCTTTAAGTGCGAGTCACTGTTCTTGCGCCTATCGTGCGTGGGTATCGTTGGCATGTGGGCGTTCCAAACCTTCGAGAACATCGGCATGTGCATTGGCATGATGCCGATTACCGGTATTCCGCTGCCGTTTATTAGTTTTGGTTCGTCGTCGATGATGATTCAGTTGCTAACGGTGGGTATCGTACAATCCATATGGCGGCATCGTTCGGGCGCCGCGTAACCGCTGGAGGGGTTTGTCATGAAGATTCCCGTAGATAAGTTGACCAGCGCTTTTAAGATGGGCGCGTCTGTTAAGAAGGATTCCGATACACCGGTGCGTGTCTCGGTTTACCTTGATTCGACTGCGTCTCGCTTTTTGGTCGAGACGGTGCGCGATGCCTTTGTGCCGCAGACGACTTCGGGCATTGTGCGTGTTGATCGCCTGGGGGAGGACCGTATCGTTCCCAAGGCCGATACCGACGTGGTGTTGGTCCTCTCGTGCGGATCTGACCGCTTGGAGAGTGCTGTGCAGGAGCTCGTGATTGCCGGCGCGCCCGTGTGCGTGCTTGCCGAGTCTGCCGTCGAGGTGCCGTTCGTTGAGGAATCTACGCCCATGCTCGGCGTGGTGGCGGCGACCGATAAGAGCTATCTGCTCGAGACGCTTGCCCGCTGGATCCTCGATCGTACGGACAAGGAGACGGCTTTTGCCGCCAACTTTGCCTTTATGCGCATCGCGGCGGCAAATCGCATCATTACCTCGTGCGCGCTCACCAACATGGCGACGGGCGCCCTGGTGTTTTTGCCGGGTGCCGACTATCCCGTGATGGCTCTGGCTCAGGTGGGCATGCTCTTTGAGCTGGCGGCCATCTTTGGGCGCGGCATTAAGCCCGAGCGCGGCTACGAGGTCGCGGGCGTGCTTGCCGGCGGTCTGGTGATTCGCGCCGTCACCCGTGCATTGGTGAAGCAGACGCCGCACATCGGCTTTGTTGTCAAGGCGTTAACCGCAGCTGCCGGCACCTATGGCATGGGTCGCGCGCTCGTATCGCTCTACGAGCGCGATGTGGACTACAGCCGCGCCAACGAGGTCGCTGCTGCCACGTTCTCGCGCGTTCGCGACCTGGTGACCACGGTCGCCGGTGCCACCCGTCCCATGAGTCCTTTCGAGGATGCATCCGATCTCGCTGCTTAGGGGTTTTCTGTTGCGCGTTCCATACCAAGACTGTTTTCATCTGATCGAGCCGCTGCTCGCCAAGGTCGAAAAGCCGAGTCGCTATATCGACCACGAGTGGGGCACGCTCTCAAAGGCCGATGCCGACTATCGCTGCTGCATGATCTATCCGGACGTGTATGAGGTCGGCCTGCCCAACCAGGGCATCGCCATTCTCTACAACATCCTTAATCAGGCCGAGGGCATTTCCTGCGAGCGCGGCTACGTGCCATGGCCCGATATGGGCGATGCCATGCGCGAGGCGGGGATTCCGCTGCTGTCGCTCGAGGGCGCAGCGCCCGTGGCCTCGTTCGACATCGTCGGCATGCACGTGCCGCACGAGATGGCCGTGACGAACTTCCTCGAAGCGCTCGATCTCGCCGGCATTCCGCTGTTGGCTGCCGACCGTACCGAGGACGATCCCATCATCGTCGCCGGTGGTCCCTCGGTGTATAACCCCGAGCCGTACGCGGCATTCTTCGATGCCATCCTCATTGGCGAGGGCGAGGAGTCGCTGCTCGAGATCTGCCAGCTGCATCGCCGTTTGCGCGACGAGGGTGTCTCGCGCGCTCAGATTGTCGAGCAGCTCGCGACGGTCGCCGGTACCTATGTGCCGTCCCTGTATGAGGTGCGTCATGACGAGCCTTGCTCGCCGCATGGCTACACCGTGCCGCGCGAGGGCAAGGACGTCCCGCCGGTAGTCTACAAGCGCGTCGTCGAGGACTTTGGTGCCACCAATCCGCTTTCTCAGTCGTGCGTGCCGTATGCGCAGCTCGTCCACGATCGCCTGTCTATCGAGATCCTGCGCGGCTGCGCCCGCGGCTGTCGTTTTTGCCAGGCCGGCATGACATATCGTCCGGTACGCGAGCGCTCGGCCGACCAGATTGTGTCATCGGTGATCCAGGGCTTGGAAAAGACTGGCTATGACGAGGTGTCGCTTACCTCGCTTTCGACGACCGACCACTCCTGCATCCGTGACGTGCTCGGTAGACTCAACCGCCGTCTGGAAGATACGGGCATTCGCGTGTCCATTCCGTCGCAGCGCTTGGATTCGTTTGGCGTTGATATGGCCGAGTCGGTCGCCGGCGAAAAGAAGGGCGGCCTGACGTTTGCGCCCGAGGCGGGCAGCCAGCGTATGCGCGACATCATCAACAAGAACGTGACCGAGGAGGACTTGGATCGCGCGGCCAAAGCAGCCTTCGAGGCCGGCTGGAACCGCATGAAGCTCTACTTCATGATGGGCCTTCCCGGCGAGCGCGACGAGGACATCGTGGCTATCGCCAACCTGGCCGATCACGTGCTGGAGCTTGGCCGCTCCGTGGTGCCCAAGTCGCGCCGTGGGTCTATCTCGGTGTCCATCTCTGTTTCGGTGTTCATCCCCAAGGCGGCAACACCCTTCCAGTGGTGCCCGCAGCTCGATTACGATGACGTCAAGCGCCGCCAGAAGCTGCTCATCACGAGCGTGCGCAACCGCGCCGTTCGCGTACATTACCACGATGCCGAGACCTCGCTTGTCGAGGCTGCGCTCTCCCGTGCCGGTCGCGATATGACGCCGGTCATCATCGATGCCTGGCGTGCGGGCTCGCGCTTCGACGCCTGGGTGGAGCACTTCTCGCTCGACAACTGGAAGGAGGCCGCTGCCAAAAACGGCATCGACCTCAACGAACTGGTGCACTTGCCCTACGAGCTGGACTGGCGCCTGCCCTGGGAGCACGTGAGCCCCGGCTGCTCGCGCGGCTTCCTCGAGCGCGAATACCGCCGTTCGCTCGAGGGCGTCACGACGCCAGATTGCACTCGCACGTCGTGTACCGGCTGCGGAATCTGTCCCACGCTCCACGCCAAGAACGTATTGATGGGTGATCGCGCATGAGTGAGCGCTTGACCGACAATCCCACGCTCTTTAGGCTGCGCGTTCGCTACGGCAAGCGTGATCGCCTTAAGTACCTGGGCCATCTGGAACTGATCCATACCATTGAGCGCATCGTGCGCCGTGCGGGCCTGCCCTATGCCGTGACGCAGGGCTTCTCGCCGCATATGCGCGTGGGCTTTTCGTCGGCGCTGCCCGTGGGCACGTCGTCGACCTGCGAGTGGTATGACCTGTTTATGACCGAGTTCGTCGCGCTCGACGAGGCCTTTGAGCGCCTGGCCGCTGCATCGCCTGCCGATTTGGCGCCTATCGAAGCCGCCTACATCGACGTGCGCACGCCGGCGCTGACGGCTCAGCTTACGCGTCTGTCGTACCGCATCGACTTGCACCTGGACCCCGAGGCCCCCGTGAGCGCCGACGAGGTGCGCGCTGCGATCGACTCGCTGCGCGCGGGTCATGGCATTGACTATGCGCGTGGCAAAAAGAGCAAGCGTCTTGATCTGGACCATACGCTCGTTGGCTATGAGCTTGCGGCGGGGGAGTGTGAGGACCATCTGGTGCTCATGCTCGACACCCATGCCGACAACGAGGGCTCCATGCGTCCGGAGATTTTGCTTTCCGCTGCTGATGTTTTGTTGCAGGGCTTGACCCCGGGCGTCGATGCACCTATTGTTTCCACCGGTATGCAAGACCTCGTGACCATCTGCTCCTACGATGTCGAGCGTCAGAATCAAGCATGCGAGGACGACGAGGGCCGACTCGTCAGCCCCATACCTGTGCGAACTTGTGGATTTGCTCCACATACTCGTTGACGGGGGTATTATCGCCTGCTACTATATTCGACTGTTGCACTAACTGATGCATGAAGGGCAAGTAAACATGTACGCAATCGTTAACACGGGCGGCAAGCAGTACAAGGTCGCCACCGACGATGTCATCACCGTCGAGAAGATCGAGGGCAATGAGGGCGACAAGGTCACCCTGCCGGTCATCTTCCTCAACGATGGTAAGAAGATCGTCACCGATCCCGACAAGCTGGCCAAGGCCAAGGTTACCGCTCAGATCGTTGAGCAGTTCAAGGGCGAGAAGCAGCTGGTCTTCAAGTTCCACAAGCGTAAGCGCTATCGTCGTCTGAAGGGTCACCGTCAGCAGCTCACCAAGCTGAAGATCGTGAAGGTCCAGGCTACGTCCCGCGCCAAGAAGGCTGTCAAGGCAGAGGCCGAGGCTGTTGCCGAGGCTCCCGTCGCCGAGTAGATTACACTCGTAACGAAAGAGTAGGTATACACAATGGCACACAAAAAAGGACTCGGTTCCTCCCGTAATGGCCGTGACTCCCGCGGTCAGCGCCTTGGCACGAAGCGCTTCGCCGGCCAGACGGTAACCACGGGCACGATTCTCGTCCGTCAGCACGGCACGCACATCCACCCGGGTGAGAACGTTGGCCGTGGCAAGGACGACACGCTGTTCGCGCTGGTCGACGGTACCGTTGAGTTCCACAAGGGTATCAAGCACAGGGTCAGCGTACGCCCGCTCGCGAACGCGTAATTCACCCTTCATAGAGCACATATGTGGGAGGCACTTGAGTTTTAGGATTCAAGGGTCTCCCTCTTTTTTGTAGGAGGCGATTCTGTTGTCACAGTTCACCGATATCAGCCGCATTAACGTGTGCGGCGGCGACGGCGGTGCCGGATGCATGTCGTTTAGGCGCGAGGCCTTTGTCCCCAAGGGCGGCCCCGATGGCGGCGACGGCGGTCGTGGCGGCAATGTCGTCATCCAGGCCGATGCTCAGCTGTCTTCGCTGATCGATTACCGCTTTAAGCATCACTTCCGCGCCGAGCGCGGTACGCACGGTCAGGGTGCCCGCCGTAATGGCAAGAGCGGCGAGGACCTGATCCTTAAGGTTCCCATGGGCACCGTGGTGCGCGAGCTCGACCCCGAGACGCAGACTCCGATGTTCGAGATTGCCGACTTGGTGCATGATGGCGAGCGCGTTGTCGTAGCGCCTGGCGGTGCCGGTGGCCTTGGCAATACGCACTTTGTGACGTCGGTGCGCCGCGCGCCCGCGTTCGCCCAGCTGGGCGAGCCGGCCGAGGAGCACTGGATTGAGCTCGAGATGAAGCTTATGGCCGATGCCGCGCTCGTGGGTTTTCCCTCGGTGGGCAAATCCTCGCTTATCGCGCGCATGAGTGCCGCCCGACCCAAGATCGCCGACTATCCGTTTACCACGCTCGTGCCCAACCTGGGTATGGTGCGTGCCGGCGAGTACTCCTATGTCGTTGCCGACGTTCCCGGCCTCATTGAGGGTGCGAGCGAGGGCAAGGGCCTGGGCCATCAGTTCCTACGCCACATCGAGCGCACGGCACTCATCATGCATGTCGTCGATATGACGGGCGGTTTTGAGGATCGCGATCCGGTCGAGGATTATCGCATCATCAACCGCGAGCTCGAGCAGTATGGCGCCGAGCTTTCGGAGCGCCCGCAGATCGTTGTTGCCAACAAGTGCGATGCGCCGGGCACGGCTGACAAGATTGCCGACCTTAAACGCGCTGCGCTCGACGATGGGCATATGTTCTTTGCCGTGTCTGCTGTGACGGGCGCCGGCCTCAACACGCTGATGCTTGCCGTGGGCGAGCAGGTGGCTAAGCTGCGCGCCGAGTTGGCTGTCTCCGATGAGCCGGTCGATCTGCGCGACGATGAGTGGGAGCGCCGCCGCCTGCAGCGTGAGAAGCGTTTCCGTATTGTTCAGGAAGAGCCCCATGCCTTTCGCGTGGTCGGTCGCGCCATCGAGCGCATGGTTATCCAGACCGACTGGGAAAACGAGGAGGCCGTCATCTACCTGCAGCACAAGTTTGCGCGCATGGGTGTTGACGACGCGCTCGAGAAGGCCGGCTGCCGTGCGGGCGACGAGGTCCGCATTTGCCAGCGCGCCTTTGACTTTGAGGGCGCCGAGGACTTCTCGGAGTACGAGGAGGAGCTCGAGGACGAAGGCGAGGACGTTGAGGTCTTTGACGTAGCCGATGCCGCGGACGAGGGCGTCGAGGTTGTCGATACGGCAGAAGCCGCGGACGATGTCGAGACCCCGGAGGGCGAGTAAGCCATGTCGCTGCGCGGTGGAATCGGATTGCCTGAGCTGCCTATCAAGGATGGGCAGGAGTTTCGGCTTGGCATTATGGGTGGCACCTTCGACCCGATTCATTACGGGCACTTGGTTACCGCCGAACAGGCGCGCGAGTCGCTCGACTTGGACGCCGTGCTCTTTATGCCGGCCGGCTCTCCCGCCTTTAAGCTCGATAAACCGGTGACGCCTGCCGAGGACCGTTATGCCATGACGGTCCTCGCCACCGCCGCGAATCCGGCTTTTTTGGCGAGTCGTTTCGAGATCGACCGTCCGGGCGTGACCTATACGGCCGATACGCTTCATGCCCTTCGCGACTTTTACCCGCCTCAGGTAAAGCTCTACTTTATTACGGGTGCCGATGCGATTATCGATATTGTGACCTGGCACAATGCAGGTGAGATTGCCGAACTGGCAACTTTTATTGCTGCGACGCGTCCCGGCTTTGACATCGATACGGCCCGGGCACGGATTAAGGAATCGGGGCTGCCATTCGACGTGCGTTATATCCAGATTCCGGCGCTGGCGATTAGCTCGACCAATATTCGTAAGCGAGTTGCCCGTGGCATGAGCGTGCGCTATCTTACGAGCGAGTCCGTGCTCGGCTATATTCGTAAACGCGGGCTGTATGCCGATCTGGGTCAAGAAGATTTTGATTGATGGGGGAGAACGTTGTCGGTGGAAGATCAGTTTGAGGGCGACGAGCGCGCACTGTTGACGCGTATCCACGAGTTGCTCGATGTGCGTATGAAGGATAAGCGCAAGCGCTATATTCATTCGCTGGGTGTTGCCGAGACCGCGCTTCATCTGGCCGAGGTGTATGGCGTCGACCGCTTTGATGCCGCTGCCGCCGGCCTGATCCATGACTGGGACAAGGTGCTCTCTGACGACGAGCTCGTGGCCCGCGCGTTGCACTACGGCATCAAGGTTGCCGGCTCTCCCTCGGCCGCGACACCGTTGCTGCATGGCCCGGTTGCCGCCTATGAGCTTCCACAGCTATTTCCCGAGCTGTCGTCGGCGGTCTTTCAGGCTGTCGACCGTCATACCGTGGGCGCCTGTGACATGACGCCGCTCGATATGGTGGTCTTTGTGGCCGATGCCATCGAGCCCAACCGCCATGGTGATTATGCCCACGCGCTGCGTAAGATGGTGGGGGAGTCGACGCTTGATGAGTTGTTCTTCTCCTGTTTTGCGCAGGGTCTGGTCTACGTGATCCAGTCCGGACGCTATCTTTATCCGACGGCTATTACGATTTATAACCATTACGCCCAGCTGCGCTAGCACGGGTGCGTCTAGAAAGAGGTATTCCATGGCCGACGAGACCATGACCGACGAGCAGATTCTTGAAGGTGTGGAGCACAAGAGCTTCGTCGCCACGTCCGACCGCACCGCCGCCTCGCTGTCCGCGAGCGGTGTCGCCGCCGAGGATGTCGCCCGCGCTGCCGCGCAGGCCGCCTACGACAAGAAGGGCGAGGACGTGCAGGTGCTCGATCTGACCGAGCTCTCCGACGTGTGCGACTACTTTGTGCTCGCCACCGGTACCAACAACCGTCAGGTCGATTCGATCGTCGACGAGATCGAGGAGAAGGTCGCCGAGGCTTGCGGTGAACACCCGTTCTCCATCGAGGGCCGCGAGCAGAAGACCTGGATGCTCATGGACTATGGTTCGGTTGTCGTCCACGTCTTCACTCCCGAGGCGCGCGACTTCTACCGTCTCGAAAAGCTCTGGGGTGACGCTCCCCAGCTTCCCCTCAACCTCCTCTAGGACCTTATTTGGGCCGAGGTTTCTCTAGAGCTACCCTCTACCGTACGCCGGGCAGTTGCACTACCTGCACCTGCCCGGTTTCCTTTTGACCAAAGGCGGTTAATCGTTGAAGCGGGATTGGCGGCCGAAGGATAGGGCGGTATCGCCGAATTTGTCTCGGACGGCGTCGATGGCGACGGAGAGGTCGCGGCGGTCGCTGGATTGGGCTCCGCGGTCATCGATCTCGCAGAACAGGTCGGTTTGGATACCGCCTTGGTGGTTGAAGTCGCTCATGCCGATGCCCGCCAGACGCACGTGCATGCCTTCTTGCCAGATATTGTCGAGCAGCTCGAGCGCTACGGCCACAAAGATATTCTCGTCGTCGGTGGGGTGCGGCAAGCGTCGCTGTGCCGTGCGTCCGCTGCCGTAAGAGTATTTGAGCTTGAGTGTTACGGTTCCGCCCGTCAGCCCCTGACGGCGCAGGCGGCGCCCAACCGACTCGCCGAGCAGCGCGATCGCCGCCTCGATATCCCCACGCTCAGTCAAATCCTTCGCAAAGGTGCGCTCATTGCTCACCGATTTAACTTCACGTTCCTCGTCCAGGCTGGTGACCTCGGATACTTCGAGCCCCAAAGCGCGTTGACGCATGCGCTCGCCATTCACGCCAAAGATTGCAGCCAGGGTGGACTCTGGCGCGCGTGAAAGCTCGCCGAGCGTATAGACGCGCATGCGGCGCAGTCGCTCCTCGGCAGAACGCCCGATTCCGCTCATGGCGGACACGGGCAGCGCGGCCAAAAACCGCTGTTCCGTACCGGGGCGCACAATGGTCAGGCCAAACGGCTTGTCGCGCTCGCTTGCGATTTTGGCCACGGTCTTGTTGCACCCAACGCCGATGGAGCACGTCACTCCCAGCGTCGCAACGCGGTCGCTTATGCGCCGCGCTACCAGCAGTGGATCCTCGGGCGCAAACCGGCCCGGCGTAATATCGATAAAGGCCTCGTCGATGGACACGCGCTCCACGCGCGGTGTCTCATCGGCGAGAATCGCCATGACCTGCGCGCTCACCTCACGGTAGCGATCAAAGTGTCCGCGCGTCCAAATGGCCTGCGGGCACAGGCGCCGCGCCTCGGCCGAGGCCATGGCAGAATGCACGCCAAAGCGACGTGCCTCGTACGAACACGTGGACACGACGCCGCGTGACTCGGCGTCTCCGCCCACGATGAGTGGCTTTCCGCGCCATTCGGGATGGTCGAGCATCTCCACACTCGCAAAAAATGCATCGAGGTCCATCAGGCCCACCGCCGGACCCGTCCAGGGCGGCGGCGTGACGCCCGCAGCATCCTCATAACCGTATGTATGTTCGCGTCTTTCCATGTTATGAGTATACCGCGCAGCTCATGTGGGGTGCGTGGATGCGCTTGCAAATCGCGAATTCTTGTCTAAGATATGGATTTGCCCTCGACTACACCGAAGAAGTTGGTCTCACGGACTTCACCTGCCCGCGTCGATGGCGTATTATAATCAACTGTTTGTTTGTAGTTGCAGCCTAAAGCTGCTTGGTTGGAGGAGTTTCCTTTGGCAGTCAAGATTCGCCTTGCTCGTCACGGCGCTAAGAAGCGTCCGTACTACCGTGTCGTCGTCGCCGATTCCCGCGCCCCGCGTGACGGTCGTATCATCGAGGAGGTTGGCCGCTACAACCCGATGACCGCCCCCAAGACCATCAACCTCGACCTCGAGAAGATTGCTGACTGGCAGTCCAAGGGCGCTCAGCTCACCGACGCCGTCGCCGCTCTGGTCAAGGCCGCCAACGAGGGTGAGAAGACCGAGACCGTCGTCAAGAAGTCCAAGAAGCAGCTCGCCAAAGAGGCCGAGGCCGCTAAGGCTGCCGCTGAGGCCGCTGAGGGCGCCGAGGAGTAAATCGTGCCTGAGGTTGACGCTGCACAGCTCGAGGGTGAGGCAATGCTCTCAGATCGCATCGCCGATCTCGTCGAATATCTCGTTGTTCAGATCGTCGACGACCCGGATTCCGTGAGCCTCGAGGTCATTGATGGTGACGACGCCTCTACGATTGAGGTTTCGGTTGCCGAGGATGACGTCGCTAAGGTCATCGGCCGTCGTGGCCGTACCATCAAGGCCATTCGCACGCTTGCCCGTGCACTGGCCGCTCTCCTCGACACTGCTGTCGAGGTAGAGGTTCTGGGCTAGGACCTTGAGGTCCCAGTACAAAAACATCGCCCGTGTGGTCAAGCCGCACGGAAGGAAGGGGGAGGTCCTCGCGCAGCCGCTGCGGGGGCTTCCTTCTGTATTGGAGCCGGGTATGCGTGTCGCCTTGACGCCGCCGGCGCTCAAGCGCGACCGTTTTTGCACGGTCGTATCCGTCACCGATACGGGCGATGGCGATTTGGTCTCGTTTGAGGGCATAGACGACTTGACGGCCGCCGAGGGCATCACCGGATGCTATGTGCTGGCCAATCGTGACGACTTTGAGCTCGATTCGCTCGACGCCGCCTATACCGACCTCATGGGTCGCGAGGTGTTCGACGAGCGTTTTGGCTCGCTCGGCACGATTGTTGAGATTATGTCGACGCCCGCCAACGATGTTTGGGTTGTCGAGGGTGATCGGTACGGCGAGGTACTGATTCCCGTGATCGAGCAGGTTGTGCTCGATCTTCCCGACACTGGAACAATTTCCGTCCACGTTATGGACGGCTTGATCGATATGGACAAGTAGGGAGGACAGCATGCTGATTGAGACCCTTTCGGTCTTTCCCGAGATGTTTGAGCCCGTCATGTCCACGTCGATTTTGGGCCGTGCCCGCAAGGCCGGCCTTTTTGATTTTAAGGCGTATAACCTGCGCGACTGGACGCACGACCGCCATCGCACCGTCGATGACGAGCCATACGGCGGCGGGCAGGGCATGCTCATGAAGGTCGAGCCTATTGCTGAGGCAATCGAGGCTATTAGCTCCGAGGGTCCCAAGCCCACCGTGGTGTTCTTCACCCCCTGCGGCGAGCCCTTTACGCAGCATGTGGCCGAGCGTCTGCTCAAAAGCGAGCGCCTTCTGTTTGTGTGCAGCCGTTACGAGGGCGTCGACGAGCGCGCATATGCGTATGCCGATGAGCGTCTGTCGATCGGCGACTACGTGCTTACGGGCGGCGAGCTGCCCGCTATGGTCGTGGCCGATGCCGTCGTACGGCTCATTCCCGGAGCCTTGGGCGACGAGATGAGCAATGTGGACGAGTCCTTCTCGACCGCCGAGGACGGTGGCCTGCTCGAGTACGCGCAGTACACCCGCCCCGCCGAGTTCAATGGCGAGGGCGTGCCTCCAGTGCTCGTGAGTGGCGACCACGCCAAGGTCGATGCCTGGCGTCGCAAAAGCGCCATCGAGCGTACCTGTCGCTGGCGTCCCGATCTTATCGAGACGGCACACCTTACGCCCGAGGAGCGCGCGTACGCGCAGGAGATCCTGGACGCTTCGTATTCGCAGAGCGAGGAGTGAGAATGGTTCCATCGCAGCATTCTGCCCTGAGGGGCGCCTTTGAGTGGATCGTAATCGTTGCGATCGCACTGGTCGCCACCTTCTTGATTCGCTCGTTTGTGGTCGAGCCCTTTGTGGTGCCCACCGGCTCTATGGAGTCCACGATCGAGATTGGCGACCAGATCCTGGCACAAAAGGTGAGCCTTGAGCTCGGCCAGCCTGTCAAACAGGGCGATATTGTGGTGTTCCACAACCCCGATGGCACCTCTGAGCACGATGTTCTCGTCAAGCGCGTCATCGCTACGGCCGGCCAGACAGTCGACCTGCAGGACGGCAAGGTCGTCGTCGACGGCCAGGCACTCGATGAGGACTATACGACCGGCATGAGCTGGCCGCTTTCCGTCCAGGCGCCCGCTGCCCAGGTGAGCTATCCCTACACCGTCCCTGACGACTGTGTTTGGGTGATGGGCGATAACCGCGAGAACTCTGCTGACTCCCGCTACTTTGGCCCGGTCGACCGCTCCGAATTGATCGCCGTGGCGCTTGTGCGCTACTGGCCGCTCAACCGTATCGGCGCTATCGACTAAAAACCGCTATAGTACAGTACCTAACCGTGTAATCGTTTCGACGAGGGGATATTAGAGGCATGAACGCTTCATCGCTTTCCTTCCAAGACATCATCCTGCGCCTCCAGCAGTACTGGGGCGAGCAGGGCTGCGTCATCATGCAGCCCTATGACTCCGAGGTCGGTGCCGGTACCTTCCATACCGCGACCACGCTGCGCTCGCTCGGTCCCGCCGAGTGGCGCACCTGCTATGCGCAGCCCTGCCGCCGTCCCGCCGACGGCCGCTACGGCGAGAACCCCAACCGCATGCAGCACTACTATCAGTTCCAGGTGCTCATCAAGCCCTCGCCGGTCAACGCCCAGGAGCTCTACCTGGGTTCGCTGGCCGCCATTGGCCTGGACCCCAATGACCATGACGTCCGCTTTGTCGAGGACGACTGGGAGAGCCCGACGCTCGGCGCCTGGGGTCTTGGCTGGGAGGTCTGGCTCAATGGCATGGAGGTCACGCAGTTTACGTACTTCCAGCAGGTGGGCGGCATCGAGGTCGACCCCGTGCCCGTCGAGATCACCTATGGCCTGGAGCGTATCGCCATGTACGCCCAGGGCGTCAACTCGGTCTACGACCTGGTGTGGAGCTACCTGCCCGACGGCACGCCCATGACCTACGGCGACGTGTTCCTGGAGAACGAGCGCGAGTTCAGCGCTTACAACTTTGAGGTCGCCAACGTCGAGATGATGCGTCAGAAGTTTGACGACTACGAGGCCGAGTGCCACTCCTGCCTGGAGCGCAAGCTGCCGCTGCCGGCGTATGACTGCGTCATGAAGTGCAGCCATGCCTTCAACCTGCTCGATGCCCGCGGTGCGCTGTCCGCAGTCGAGCGCGCCAACTACATCCTGCGCGTCCGCGCCGTCGCCAAGGCGTGCTGCGAGGCCTATATGGCCGAGGTCGCCGGAATCAACGAGAATGCCGATCAGGAAGGCGAGGTGGCGTAAGCCATGGCAGACGCTAAGGATTTCCTGTTTGAGATCGGTACGGAGGAAATGCCCTCTGCACCGCTGAACAATGCCGTCAAGCAGCTTGGCACCATGATCGCCAAGGGTCTCGACGAGGCCGGTCTGGCCCACGGTGAGGTCCGCGTGATCTCGAGCCCGCGCCGCCTGGCTGCGCTCGTTGCCGACGTCGCCACCGCGACCGACGAGGTTCACGAGGTCAAGCGCGGCCCCGCGGCCAACATCGCCTTCGATGCCGACGGTAACGCCACCAAGGCCGCCCAGGGCTTCGCCCGCAAGTGCGGTGTGGCTGCCGAGGATCTGGTCCGTCGCGAGGACACCGACGGCCGTGAGTACGTCTTTGCCGAGAAGAACATCCCTTCCGCCCCGGCCACCCCGATCCTGACGGCCCTGTGCGAGAAGACCATCGCCGGCCTGCAGTGGCCCAATTACCGCTCTCAGCGCTGGGGTCACGAGCACGCCACGTTCGTGCGTCCGGTCCGCTGGATTTGCTGCCTTCTGGGCGAGGACGTCGTGCCCGTGTCGTTTGCCGACGTGACGAGCGGCAACACCACGCGCGGTCATCGCGTGCTTGGCCCCGGTGACCATACGGTCGCCAGCCCCGCTGTCTACGAGCAGGTGCTCGAGGACGCCGGCGTGCTCTCTGCCGAGCGCCGTCGTGAGGCTATCCTTGCCGGTATCGCCGAGGTCGAGGCTGCGCGCCCCGGCTGCCACGTCGATACGCCCAAGAAGGTCTTCGAGGAGGTCATCAACCTCTGCGAGTGGCCGACGGTGCTCGTCGGTACCTTCGATGAGGAGTTCCTCAAGGTCCCGCACGAGATCATCTGCGAGTCTATGCTCACCAACCAGCGCTACTTCCCAATCTATGATGGCGAGGGCAAGCTGACGCGTGAGTTCGTGATCGTCTCCAACAGCAAGCCCGAGAATGCCGAGCGCGTCATCGACGGCAACGAGCGTGTCGTGCGCGCCCGCCTGGACGACGCCAAGTTCTTCTACGAGGAGGATCTGAAGATCTCCCTCGACGAGTTCCGTGAGCGTCTGGCCAAGGTCGCCTTCCAGGAGAAGCTCGGCAGTGTGCTCGCCAAATCCGAGCGTATTGAGCAACTCGCGCTCGCTATTGCCCGCGAGGCTCACCTGGGTGCCCACCTGGCCGCCGATGCCGGCCGCGCCGCTCACCTGTGCAAGGCCGACCTGGTGTCCAACGCCGTCGTCGAGTTCACGAGCCAGCAGGGCGTGATGGGCGGTTACTACGCCAGCGCGATGGGGGAGAACGACGAGGTCGCTCATGCTATCCGCGATCACTATCGTCCCCGCTTTGCTGGCGACGAGCTGCCCGAGGGCACCGCTGGCTGCATCGTGGCCTGCGCCGACAAGCTCGATACCATTGCCGGCATCTTTGCCATCGGCGAGCCCCCGACCGGCTCTTCCGACCCGTACGCGCTGCGTCGTGCCGCCATCGGCATCATCAACATCTTGCGCGACCGTCTGCCGATCGACCCCACGTCGCTGATCGACTTTGCGCTTGAGCTCTATAGCGAGCGGGGCATTGAGTTCGACGCCGCGGAGGTCGCCCAGCAGGTTCGTGACTTTTTCCACGGCCGTCTGGTGAGCATGGCCCGCGACGAGAAGATCCCGGCCGACACCGTTGCCGCCGTTTCCGCGGTGCACATCATTGCCCCGTCGGTCTTCTTCGCCCGCTGCGCCGCCCTCGACGAGGCCCGCAAGAACGACGCCGAGACCTTCGACAACCTGGCTACCGCTTATGCCCGCGCCGCGCACATCTCCAAGCCCGAGCTGGGCGTGGAGTACGATCGCGCTCTGATGGGCGAGGTCGAGCTTGCGCTTGCCGACGCCTCCGAGGCCGCTCAGACCGCCGTCGATGCCGCTCTCGCCACCGAGGATTATCCGGCCGCGTTTGCCGCTCTGGCCGCCCTGCGCGCGCCCATCGACCGTTTCTTTGACGAGGTTATGGTCATGGACAAGGACGAGCAGCTTCGCGATAATCGCCTTAAGCTGCTCAATCGCTTCGAGGCCGTTTTCTCCGGCATCGCCAACATTGGTGAGCTTGCCCGCAAAAAGTAAGCTAGCCTGCGCATAAGCGCAAAAGGAGCCCCGCATGGATTGCCCGGTCACCGCTCGTCCCACCGTTATCGTTATCTCCGACTCGCTCGGTGATACTGCTTGTGAGGTGGTGCTTGCGGCGTCCGGGCAATTTGATGAAGGGGTTTTTCGTCTCTTGCGCCTGCCCAAGGTGAACTCAGTGGAGCAGGTCAAGTCGTTTGTGGGTCCGCGCGTCGATGCCGACCATCGCGATATCGCCGTGTTCCACACTATCGTCGACCCGGCGCTTCGCGCCCGCGTGCTCGACTACTTGGGCATGCTGCACATTCGCTCGGTCGACCTGATCGGCCCGGCGCTTGCGGTGCTGTCGTCGCTTATCGGCGTGCCGCCAAAAGGAGTGGCGGGTGTGATCCATAAGACCGATGACCGGTATTTCCACCGCATCGAGGCCATGGAGTACTTTGTCGAGCATGATGACGGACGTGGTTGCGACGATCTGTCGGGTGCCGATATCGTGCTGCTGGGCGTGTCGCGCACATCCAAGACGCCGCTGTCGATGTATTTGGCCTATCAGGGCTACAAGGTCGCCAACGTTCCGTTGGCGCACGGTATGGAGCCGCCCAAGTCGATTTACGAGGTAGACCCGATGCGGTTGTTTGGCCTGATTTCGACCGTCGACGTTATTTCTGAGATTCGTGATAGCCGCTTGGGCGATGACTACGCCCGTGCTGTCGCCGGCTCCTATGCCGAGCCCGAGAGCGTGCGCAGCGAGCTCGAGGAGGCTCGCGCCCTTATGAAGCGCCTGGGCTGCTTTGTGGTGCGCACCGACGGCAAGGCGATCGAGGAGAGCGCCTCCGAGATCATCGCTCACCTCGAAGAGATCCAAGAGGCAAGAGCCCGCCGTGCCGCCCGCCGCGCTCAACAAAAGTAGCTAATTTGGGACGGGGCTTTTTTAGCTACCCTGGCTGAGGCCGCAAGCTTTTTGGCCGATTGCCGACGGGGTAGCTAAAAAAGCCCCGTCCCAAATTAGCTACTTATGGTAAAGCGATTTAGCAAATTACTTGCGTTTGACCTGCGAGTTTCTTGTAGTGGTATCTTCATAAGGTAACCACCTTTACCTACCGTTTACCGCTAGTTTTAGCACGTTTACCAAACCGCGTATCCTCTGCTTAAGCCAGTTCAAATCCCGCCGTATAGTTCCCTCACGGCCCGCATCCGGCGGGTCGATTCGTTACCACGGTCGTGCGTGAGAGCGCATGGAAGGGGAAGTATCGTGAGCGATTGCAAGAGGGTTTACCGTTTTGGAACCGATGCCCAGGGCACTTGTGTCACCGAGGGCGACAAGTCCATGAACTTCGTGCTTGGCGGCAAAGGCGCCAACCTTGCCGAGATGAGCCGTATCGGCCTGCCGGTTCCCGGTGGCTTTACCATTACCTGTCAGACCTGTGTTGAGTACTCTGGTGCCGGCAACGTGTGGCCCGTGGGCGCGCTCGACGAGATCGTTGCCGCCGAGGCCGACCTCGAGGCCCGTTGCGGCAAGAAGCTCGGCGACGCTCGTGACCCGCTGCTCGTCTCGGTTCGCTCGGGCGCTCCGTTCTCCATGCCCGGCATGATGGACACGGTCCTCAACCTCGGCCTCAACGACGACTCCGTTCAGGGTCTTATCGCCCAGACGCAGAACCCGCGCTTTGCCTGGGACAGCTATCGTCGCTTTATCCAGATGTTCTCCAACGTCGTCATGGGTGTCGATGCCGACTTGTTCGAGAATGCCCTGACCCAGGCCCGCCTGGTCGCCGGCGTTCGCGTCGACTCCGAGCTTTCGGCTGAGGACCTGCAGGAGCTTGTCGAGACTTTCAAGGGCATTTTCTCCGACAACGTCGAGGCCGCCCTGTATCCCGAGCTCGAAGTCGCCGACGGCAAGCCCGTCTTCCCGCGCGATCCGGAGCTTCAGCTGCGCCTTGCTATCCAGGCCGTCTTTGGCAGCTGGATGAACGAGCGCGCCTGCATCTACCGCAAGCAGCACGGCATTTCCGATGACCTTGGCACCGCCGTCAACGTCCAGGCCATGGCCTTTGGCAATAAGGGCGAGACCTCGGCGACCGGCGTCGCCTTTACACGCAACCCGGCCGACGGCACCAAGGAGTTCTACGGTGACTTTCTGGTCAACGCCCAGGGCGAGGACGTCGTTGCCGGCATCCGCAACACCGAGCCCATCGCCGACCTCAAGACCACCCCGGGTCTCGAGTCCGCAGGTGAGGAGCTTGAGCGTGTCTTCCTGACGCTTGAGGATCACTACCGCGACATGTGCGACATCGAGTTCACCATCGAGCAGGGCAAGCTCTGGATGCTCCAGACCCGCGTGGGCAAGCGTACCGCAACCGCCGCTCTGCGCATCGCTATCGAGATGGTCGAGGAAGGCCTCATCACCCGTGAGGAGGCTGTGAGCCGCATCGACCCTGCGCAGCTCGACCAGCTCCTGCACCCGCAGTTCGACTCCTCCAAGAAGTACGAGGCGCTCGCATGCGGCCTTAACGCCAGTCCCGGTGCCGCCGTGGGCGAAGTCGTGTTCTCGAGTGATGACGCCGTCGCGCGTTCTGCCGAGGGCCATAAAGTCATTCTGGTCCGCTGGGAGACCAACCCTGACGACCTGAAGGGTATGGTCGCCGCCGAGGGCATCCTGACCAGTCACGGTGGCAAGACGAGCCACGCCGCCGTTATTGCCCGTGGCATGGGTACTCCCTGCGTCTGCGGTGTCGAGCGTTTCCATATCGACGCGGCCGAGAAGGTCGTTCGTATCGACGGCAGCGATCGCGTGCTGCACGAGGGCGACATTATCTCCATCGACGGCACTCAGGGCATCGTCGTCGATGGCGCTGTCGACTTGGTCTCCGCTGAGCTCACCGGCGACCTGGACACCATCCTGTCCTGGGCCGACGAGATCCGCCTGGACGAGACCGACGGTCACGCCAACCACGTGCGTGTCAACGCCGATAACCCCGAGGATGCCGAGCTCGCGCTTGAGTTTGGTGCCGAGTCCATCGGTCTGTGCCGCACCGAGCACATGTTCCTGGGCGATCGCAAGAACATTATCCAGAGCTTCATCCTGTCCGACGACGAGGCCGTGAAGCAGCAGGCCCTGGCCGATCTGCTCAAGGTTCAGACTGAGGACTTCCTGGCGATGTTCAAGACCATGTCTGGTCGCGAGGTGGTCGTTCGCCTGCTCGATCCGCCGCTTCATGAGTTCTTGGATAATTCTCGAGAGCTCGAGGTCGCCATCACCAAGAAGGAGGCCGCTGGCGCCAGCGAGGAGGAGCTCGCCGCCTTGCGTACCCGCCTGCGCCGCATCGACGGCATGGTCGAGTCCAACCCGATGCTCGGCCTGCGCGGCGTGCGTCTGTCCGTCGTCTTCGGTGACCTGCCGCTCATGCAGGTCCGTGCCGTGGCAACGGCTGCCGCTCGCCTTATCAAGGAAGGCGTCGACCCGCGCCCCGAGATCATGGTTCCGCTCGTTTCCATCACGGCCGAGCATGTCCAGACCCGCGAGGTCATCGAGCGCGTGATCGCCGAGGTTTCCTCCGAGGAAGGCGTCGAGCTCAACATTCCCATTGGCACGATGCTCGAGCTGCCGCGCGCCTGCATGGTCGCCGACGAGATCGCGCAGCACGCTGACTTCTTCTGCTTTGGCACCAACGACCTCACGCAGACGACGTTCGGTTTCTCGCGTGACGACGCCGAGGCCAAGTTCATCCCGCTGTACATGCACAAGAAGATCTTGAAGGATAACCCCTTCGAGACCATCGACTCGGCGGTGCTGGAGCTCGTGCGCATGGCCGTCGAGAAGGGTCGTGCCACCAACCCCAGCATGCACTTTGGCGTGTGCGGTGAGCACGGCGGCGACCCTAAGTCCATCAAGGCCCTGTTTAACGCGGCCGACGTGGACTATGTGTCCTGCTCGCCTTATCGCGTGCCCCTTGCGCGCCTGGCGGCCGCTCAGTCCAAGCTCGAGGCCAGGCGTTCCGCTTAACTGAGTCGCGTTCCATTTGCGCCTTTTACGCCCCCCTTCGCGCCGTCGCGCCCCTGTGGACGCGGCGGCGTTTTACGTTGGTTCAATACATTGGCAACTGACGGGAGGACTGCGATGAATAACCTCACCAGGTATTTGCAACGAGCGCGTCGGGGAGCACAGATGGCCCTGTGCTGGGTGGTCGTTGCGGTCACGGCGCTTTGCGGGATGCCGACAGCCGGTTTTGCCCTCCAGGATGATTCGCGCGACGAGCTCTATGGCGACGTGGTCAACCCGCTCACCATTACGGTCAACGATCGCGACTGCACGTTTGTAGATATCGATGACGGCAAGCTCGAGGGCCGTACCTCGATGTATGACAACGTCTCGTTCTACACGGCCGCCGTCAAAAAGGTGCTGCCCAACTGGGCATCGCTTGCCTATAACATCCTTGGCTATGGCGGAGGCGACGACTCCGGGGACTTTTTGTACTGGGACCACGCCGGCAAGGGCTTTGAGAAGGACTTCGGCAAGGGTCACTACATCTATCTTTATGATGCGCTTTCGGGCGGCAACGGTGAGCATTCCGATGGTGCCGACAAATCGAAGCAGAGTGGTCTGACATCTGCAAAAAGCCTCAATGCGGTCTACGAGCGCTTGACCGACGATATCGCCGGCTGTATCGGTCACAAGCTGAAGGGCTCCGATTTCCGTAAAAACGTGCCGCTCGACGGACTGTCGAAAGCCACGACTGAGCAGGACGTCATCTATGCCACCATTGCTTGTGTCGACAAGCTCGGCGGCACCTATCAGTACGATTTCAATGGCTTTGGCATCGCGTTCTATAACTTTAGAGTTCAGCAGCTCAACAGCGTGAACAAGCTTAACTGTGCGCCCGAGGACGCGCCGGGCTATTCCTTTGTCGATTCTAAGACTGAGCAGGGGCTCGTTACCTCGGCACTTAACGTCGGCTATGAGGATGCCTCGCAGAGCATTACGCTCGCCCGCGGTACCGAGGAGACGGTCGGCACGAGCACTTCTGAATCCGCATCGTATTCAAAAGGCGGCTCGTGGGGCGCATCGGTGAGCCTCAAGGAGTCGCTGGGCGTGCCCGCAACAGCGAGCGAGGAGATTGAGACCTCGTTTTCGGCCGAAACCACGATGTCCCAGTTGTGGGAGGCGAGCAAGACCGAGGAACAGTCGATCACTACGACGGACAATCAGTCGGTCACCGTCAATATGACGATCCCGGCCCACACGCAGGTCAATAGCAAGCAGACGAGTTCTACCACGACGCTGTCCGAGGACTATGACCAGCCGGTGGGCGTGACGTTCGACGTGATCATCTTTAACATGAACGGCGAGTGCTACGACGACAACGCCGCCGTGCAGGAGTTCCATACCGCCGGTTATGACCAGCGCTCGTTCTACACCACCTTTGGTGATCAGTCGACCGACGCCGTGCAGAACCTGTTCCTGCGCTCAATCGCTCATCGTGGCGACGATGGCTACGATACCACCGCCGGAAACGTCACGAGCTGGTCGCATCGCACCAACAACCACATGGTGCGCGCCATCGATTGGAATTCGGTCCTGGCCGATCGCGAGGTGCCTTCGCGCAACGGTGGCGCCCCGCGCACGTGCAACGTGCTCAATGACATGGCCGCGACCTATCCCATGTCCATTACGGGTTCCAATCTGTCGTTTGAGTCGGTGACGGTCGATACGCAGCTGGGCACGCCGCAGCCCATTAAGCCCATCTCCAAGATTCTCGTGTCGCTGCAGACCGATAAGACCCGAAGGCTTACGGTGGGAGAGGAAGACCCCATCTCTTCCTATCGCGTGCGTGCAAGGGACGAGGACGATGTTGACTACTACGGCTTTGTGAAGTCGTCGGGCGACTGGCGCGTGGTGGACAAGAAGGGCAAGGAATGCAAGTCCGACGTCATCGAGATCCAGACCGACCCTGTTACCCACGAGCAAGTCGTAGTGGGTAAAAAGGCCGGCACCGCCTACGTAAAGTACTTTATCCCCGAGGACACCTATGTGGACGTGAACGGGCATGTCTCGACCAATGACGAGATCGACGCCGCGGCCTACAAATATAAGGTAAGTGACGTGGCGCCCGAGCCGTTTAACGGCAGCATCAAACTCGAGGGCTCGGCACAGACCGTCGTCGGCGTCGAGGAAAACCTCAACGGCATCGAAGGCCTGGCGGCTACGGTCTATGACACGACGGGCAAGGAAGTCGATAGGGCCTGCAGCTGGGAGGCCCAGGAGCTCGAGAGCAAGGGCATTTCGGTAGCGACAGACGGCACGATGACCATCTCGCAACCGGGCACCTTCCATGTTCGCGCCTTTATTGACGGTGTGTATTCCGATTGGGCCGAGGTCATCGCCGCACCCGCACCGGTCGACCCGATGACGACCGTGGTCGAGACACCGGTGAACGTTGCGTCCGTTTCTTCGGGGGATTCTTCCGCAACGACGGATAGCGCGGCTCCTGCACAGGGAGAGCAGGCAGCTTCCGATGCGAACGCGGCTGAGTCTGCTCCGTCGAGCGACGATGCCGTTGCAGTAACTGACGACACCGCGCCCGCTGCCGCGAAGGATGCCTCGCAGATTCCTACGGGCCTCGTTACCGTTTTGACCGATATCTGCCGCTACGGCATCGATCACGGCCTCATCAGCACATCAAACAAGGAAGAGATGACCAAGCAGGACTTCGACATCTTAGGCATCCTGTACCTGATGGCGGACAGCCAGGACCTGGTGCCCCAAGACGCCGAGGACGCGATGAATGAATGGGCCCATGACAACTATAATGACGAAGAGCTTGCCACCTGGAAGCAGCATGCGCTTTCGGTGCTGCTCGAATACGGCTATATCGCGCCCGGAACGACCGTGACGACGCCGACGACTGATGCTGCGGACGGCGCATAAGTGCAGAAAGAGTGCGTGTTTTTGTCTTTTTGCGCACGGGCAAAATAGTTCTTGCAGCCAAGGTCGTGGCGTGTATACTCGAATACGTTTGTTCAACTACGTGCCGGCCAAGGTGGTACGGCACCTCTAGAAGAGTAAGGAATTGCACATGGATTACATCCGCGCAATCGAGCGTCAGCAGATCCGCGAGGACATCCCGCAGGTCCGCGTTGCCGACAACGTCAAGGTTCACTACCGCATTAAGGAAGGCGACCGCGAGCGCATCCAGGTTTTCCAGGGTGACGTCATCCGCATGGCCGGCGCCGGTGCCCGTGAGACCTTCACCGTCCGCAAGATTTCCTTCGGTGTCGGTGTTGAGCGTACCTTCCCGCTTCACAGCCCCAAGATCGCCAAGCTCGAGGTCGTCCGTCATGGTCGCGTCCGTCGCGCCAAGCTGTACTACCTCCGCGACAAGGTGGGCAAGGCTGCTCGCATCCCCGAGAAGCGCTAAGAAGATCGCAGCGTCTGTCCACTCGTTTGGACAAAAGGGTCACCTTCGGGTGGCCCTTCTTTTTATCTGATTTGCATGCAAGGAGGCCCCGATATGGCCAACATGACGAGCTCGGTTTCGGCATCGCAGGTTGCCGGCGAGCTGGCGAGCGCCACGTTTGAGGAGATCCCCGCCCTCGTGGAGCATTATCGTGAGGATCCGCGCCAGCAAGTGATCAAGGCTTGCGAGCGCGCTCTTAAGCGCCATGCTAAGGAACTTGCCGAGCGCGAGCGCGTCAACGGCATGTACGAGCTGATGCACGAGCTCGGTGGGGATGGCGTGGTCGTGGGCGTCGACGAGGTGGGTCGCGGCTCGGTGGCCGGTCCTTTGACGGTGTGCGCCGTGTGCCTTCCCATGGAGCCGCGCGTCTGGGGCATCAACGATTCCAAAAAGCTCACGCCGGCGCGCCGCGAGCTGCTCTCGGTGAAGATTGCCGAGGTCGCGACGGCGATTGGTTTTTGCCATATCGCGCCTGCGGATATCGATGATATGGGCATGGCCCGCGCCATCCGCGCTGCCGTCGCGGGCGCCGTGGCCGATACGGGGCTCGAGCCCGATTGCGTGCTTATGGACGGTAACCCCTTGGGCGCCGTTCCCAACGAGCGCGACGTGGTGAAGGGCGATGCCAAAATTGCCTGCATCGCAGCGGCGTCCATTATGGCCAAGGTCACGCGTGACGAGATGATGGTCGAGTACGACGCCGAGTACCCCGAGTACCATCTGGCCGAGTCGAAGGGCTATGCAAGCCCCGAGCACATCGAGGCGATTCGCAAACATGGACTTTGTCCGCTGCATCGTGTGAGCTTTTGCGGAAACTTTCTGCAGACTGAGCGCCTTTTCTAGGCCAATTGTGGAGACAGGGACCTCTGGCGTTTTATAAACCTGCTGGTAGCGGGCTGTGTGCAACGTGATTGTTGCGTACGGCCCGTTTTTTGTCGGCATTTGGTCAGCTTTTGGTTTGCTTCCGGTACTTACCCGCATGAAAGGTGCCCTCATCATCGGGGCAATGCAGTGTGCGGGAAAGGAGACCCCATGTGTGCCGCAAGCAAAAAGAGCAAGACGCAGCAACTCAAGGAGCGCTGGGAAGACGGCGAGCTCGACTGCGGGGCGATTACTCCCGAGTTTATCAAGGGGCTCAGTCCCCGCGAGCTCGGCATGCTGGGCGAGCTGATCACCATCGATTACTTTAACGAGCGTGGATACACCTTGTTGGAGCAGGGCTATCGTTGCATTGAGGGTGAAGCCGATCTGGTGCTGCTCGATGAGCTCGACGATGTCGTTGTGATGGCCGAGGTCAAGACGAGACGCGTGGCCCTGGATTGCACCACGCGGGTCTTTCCCGAGGAGGCCGTGGACGCCCAAAAGCAGCGTCGGTATCGCCGTATCGCAAGTTGCTATCTCATGGAGCACTATCCGCTCAGATCGATTCGCTTCGATGCCGTGGGCGTCACCATCCGCGGCGGGCATGTCGCCGAGATCGAGCACCAGTACAATGCGTTCGATTGGCAGGTGTCGTGATGGCGTTCGAGACGTTTGCCGTACACGCGGCCTGCATCCGCGGCGTCGAGGCAATTCCCGTCACCGTCGAGGTCTCGCTTGCCGGTGGCGTTCCGGGCATCCAGATGCTCGGCATTCCGAGTATGGAGGTGATGGAGTCGCGCGGGCGTATTCGGTGCGCCATGCGCTCGGCCGGCTTCGAGATTCCTCGGTCTGGCATTACCGTCAACCTGGCACCTGGCGATATCCGCAAAACTGGCAGCGGTTTTGACCTGCCGATTGCCATCGCGGTTCTGGCGGCCGATGGGCAGATTCCCCGTGACAACCTCGATCGCTGCCTTATCGCAGGTGAGCTTGGTCTGGACGGCACGGTGTTGCCCGTCAAGGGCGAGGTGGCGTTTCAGCTGTTGGCGCGCGATATGGGGCTTTCCTTTATCGCCGGTAGGTCCGATCAGCATGTGCCGCTTGCGGGCGTTGACTGCGGGTTTATCGACCACCTATCTCAGCTTGCCCATGGCATGGGGGATGCCGCACGGCATTACCTGGATTCTGAAGTGCTCGAGGCAACCTTTGAGCCCGAGCTCGATTATGCCGACGTGCTGGGGCAGGAGGTCGCCAAACGTGGCATGGCGCTTGCGGCCGCCGGCGAGCTCGGTCTGCTCATGATCGGCTCGCCCGGTTCGGGCAAGACCATGCTTGCGCGGCGCATGACGGGCATTTTGCCCGAGCTTTCCGTCGAGGATCAGCAGGAGGCGCTGTGCATCCATTCGGTCTTGGGCGAGAGCATCGATGGCCTGCTTGCGGGGCATCGTCCCTTCCGCAGCCCACATCACAGCATTTCGACTGCGGGACTCATCGGCGGCGGGCGTCCGGTGCATCCGGGCGAAATTAGCCTAGCTCATGGCGGCGTGCTCTTTTTGGACGAGCTCGCCGAGTTTCCCACTGGCGTGCTGCAGACGCTGCGTCAGCCCATCGAGCGCGGTTACGTGAGGATCGTTCGCGTTGACGGGGCTTTTACGTTTCCGTCGCGCTTTCAGCTGCTAGCTGCGAGCAATCCCTGCCCCTGCGGCTTTTTGGGCGATCGTGAAGTGCCGTGTCGCTGCTCGGCGGCGATGGTCGAGCGTTACCGGGGCAAGTTGCGCGGTCCTTTGGCTGATCGTATCGACATGATGATCGACGTGACCCGCCCCGATCCTCAGGTGATCATTGAGGGCGCGGAGGGTATGTCTTCGGCTGAGCTGCGCGATTACGTCGTGCGTGGGCGCGCCTTTCGCGCCTGGCGTGAATCCCGTATGGACGATGCGGACACCGAGGCCGAGGAAGACGAGTCGCGGTCCATTGACGGCGTCGTTTCGACCTTTGGTCTTGATGAGGCTGCCGAGAAATGCGTGCTCGGCCTGTCGAAGCGCACGCATCTCACGGGTCGCGGCATCGTACGCCTGGTACGCATTGCACGCACGATCGCCGATGTCGCCGAAAGCGAACGGGTGACGCAGGATCACGTGCTCGAGGCGGCGATGTACCAGGGAAGGAGGGACCAATGATGGCCGAGGGGACCTTCGAGCTGCATCCAGGTGATGCGTTGTATCCCGAGACCGTTTTGGAGCTCCCGGATGTGCCCCAGACCTTATATGTGCGTGGCGACCCCGCCGTGTTATCGACGCCTGCGCTCTCCATCATCGGTGCACGCAAGGCATCGCCGTACGGTCTTGCCGTGGCAGAACTTGCGGCCAAGGTGGCGGTTGAGGCGGGGGTGACGGTGGTCTCGGGCGGTGCGGTCGGCTGCGACCAGGCGTCAGGTTGGGCTGCGGTCAACGCCGGGGGCAGACACATCGTGGTACTGGGGAGCGGCGCCGATGTTGTCTATCCGCGCTCAAGCGCCGGCCTCATCACGCGCACACTCGATACGGGCGGCGCGGTCGTTTCGATTTCGCCGTGGGGTATGGGACCTCGTAAGTTCGCCTTTCCGCGGCGCAATCGCGTAATCGCAGCCTTGTCGCAGGCGCTCTTTATTTCTGAGGCGGGCATGCCCTCGGGTACGTTCTCCACGGCGGAGGCCGCTATGGACCTGGGACGAGAGCTCCTTGCGGTGCCGGGCTCCATTCTTTCGCCCGAGTCCCGCGGGACCAACTATCTCATCGCTAACGGAGCCTGCTGCATCATCGACGAGGAATCAATCGAGATGGCCATCTCGCGCATCTACGGTACGCTGCGCTACTCGCGTCCCGATGCACCTGGCATCGCCGATCTGGACCCCACGCAGCAGGCCGTGATGCATGCGCTCATCGCCTCGCCGCTTAAGGTCGACGACATTGCCGCGCTCGTCTCGCTTGATGCTGTTGGCGTGCTCAAGCTCTTGGGCTCGCTCGAGTTCGAGGGTCTTATCGAGCGCATGATGGATGGAAGGTATGCGCCCTCAAAGTTTGCGCTTCACGCCCAGACGCCCTTCGGTCACAATGGAAAGCGTGTCAATTAGAAAGGTGTTTGCAGATGCAGTTCGATCAGGTGACGGTTATCGGTGGCGGTCTGGCGGGTTCGGAATGTGCGATCCAGCTGGCAGATCGCGGGTTTGCCGTAAAGCTGTGCGAGATGCGCCCCCAGGTGAGCTCTCCGGCCCACCATACCGATCACTTGGCTGAGCTCGTCTGCTCAAATTCGTTTAAGTCAACCCGTCCGGACTCTGCGGCGGGCTTGTTAAAGGCTGAGCTCGAGCGCATGGGTTCGGTGCTGCTCGATTGCGCCCATCGTGCGGCCGTTCCCGCCGGCGGTGCCCTGGCGGTCGACCGCGTCAAGTTTTCCGAGCTTGTCGAAGCCGAGGTTGCCTCCCGACCCAATATCGAGGTCGTGCACGGCGAGGTCACGCAGATTCCCGAGGGCCACGTGGTCATTGCCGCGGGCCCGCTGTGTTCACCGGCATTGAGTGAAGAGGTCATGAAGCTCGTCGGTGGCGACGCATTGGCGTTTTTTGATGCCGCCGCGCCGATCGTCGATGCCTCCACGCTCGATATGGACGTGCTGTTTTCGCAGTCGCGCTACGAGGAGCAGGGGAGCGGCGACTATCTCAACGCTCCGCTCAACAAGGAGGAGTACGAGGCCTTTATCGAGGCGCTCACCACCGCCGACCGCGTGGTGCTCAAGGACTTTGAGGGTGGCGACCTGTTCCAGGCCTGTCAGCCTGCCGAGGAAGTCGCCCGCACCGGCAAGGATGCCATTCGCTTTGGCGCCATGAAGCCCGTCGGCCTCACCGACCCGCGTACCGGACGTCGCCCCTGGGCGGCGATTCAGCTGCGTGCCGAGAACAAGGAGAAGACCGCCTATAACCTGGTGGGCTTCCAGACAAATCTGACTTTTGGCGAGCAGAAGCGTGTCTTCCACATGGTTCCCGGTCTGGAGAATGCCGAGTTCTTCCGTTATGGCGTCATGCACCGCAATACCTTTGTCGATGCGCCGCACGTTCTTGACGGCACCTTTGCCGTGCCTGGCACGGGCGTGCGCCTCGCCGGTCAGATTACCGGCACCGAGGGGTACATGGAAGCGGTGGCGACCGGTCTGCTTGCTGCGCTTAACACCTATGCCGAGGCAATCGAGGCGGAGCCTGTTGAGCTTCCTCGCGTGGGCGCCCTGGGTGCGCTCGTGGGCTATGCGACTGATCCGGCAACCGTGGGCTATCAGCCCATGCACGTTAACTTTGGCTTGGTGCCGCCGCTCGAGGACGGCAAGCGCCGCAGTAAGCGCGACCGCTACCAGGCTTATGCCGACCGCGCCCTCGAGGCCCTCGATGCCTACTTGGCCACTCGTTCCGACTTGTTTGGAGGCGACCGGTCATAGCCTTTGACCTGTACGATACCGTCGACTCGTTTATCGCCTACATCGCACGTGTCGAGGGGCTCTCTCCCAATACGGTGACTGCCTATGGATCGCGGCTGGAGCGCTTTGCTGCCTGGTGCGAGCGTACGGGTGTCGATGCACGTATGGCCGACGTGCGTACCGTCCGCGCGTATTTGGCCGAGCTTTCGCGCGAACAGGTGGCGCCTCGCACCATTGCGGCACATTTGTCGGCTATTCGGTCGCTCTATCGCTGGATGGCTGCCGAGGGAATCGTGGAGGGTGATGCGGTCTCGGCGATTTCCTCTCCCAAGCTGCCGCGCGACCTGCCCGGTGTGCTGACGACCCAGCAGGTCGAGTCGCTGCTCAAGACGCCTGATACCTCGACGCCCGCGGGGCTGCGCGATGCGGCAATGCTCGAGCTGCTCTATGCCTCAGGTGCCCGCATCTCGGAGCTTGCGGCGCTCAATGTGGAATCAATCGCTTGGTCGGAGCGCGTGGTTCGCCTTTGGGGCAAAGGCAGCAAGGAGCGCATCGTTCCCCTGTATCGTCGCGCACTCGAGGCGACGCGCACCTATGTCGAGCAGGGGAGGCCGGAGCTGCTCGCCCAGGCAAAGCACCGCGACGCCGCAGCCGGTCTGCATCCGCTGTTTATTTCTGCGCGTGGCAATCGCATGAGTGCCGCTTTGCTCAGACGACGGTTCCATATGCTGGCGAATCTCGCCGGCATTCCGGCCGACATCGCGCCGCATGCGATGCGTCACACCTTTGCGACCGATCTGCTCGAGGGCGGCGCGGACCTGCGTTCGGTTCAAGAGCTGCTGGGACATGCGAGTCTGTCCACGACGCAAATCTATACGCATCTTACGCCCGATCGGCTTAAGCGTGCCGTTGCTCAAGCTCATCCCCGTGGCGAATAGCCTTTCGCGGCCCCTGGGGGTCGATGCACATTCAGGTGTGTGGTTTTGATTGCGGGTTGGCAGGAAGAGGCAATCCTGCTATCATTCATCGGGTTGCTTCACGGCAACAGGTTTTTATCACGCACGCGCGGCTACTTCATACCGTGGTGCCCGGGCTTTGGTAGCACATGTCCGGGTTGGTTTTGGAGGATGACCCCGCGCGGAGGCAAACCACAGGAGGTTTAACATGGCTACCAAGATTAATATCCGCACCCTACTCGAGGCCGGCTGCCACTTCGGTCACCAGACCCGTCGCTGGAACCCCAAGATGAAGCCGTTCATCTTCGGTGAGCGCAACGGCATCTACATCCTCGACCTCAAGCAGACCATCCTCGACGCCGACCAGGCCTACACCTTCGTCAAGAACGTCGCCAAGGGTGGCAACGTGCTGTTCGTCGGCACCAAGAAGCAGGCTCAGGAGGCCGTCAAGAACGCCGCTGAGCGCGCCAACATGCCTTACATCAACCAGCGTTGGCTCGGCGGCATGCTGACCAACTTCGTCACCATCCGCTCCCGCATCAACCGCATGGAGGAGCTCGAGGCCATGGTCGAGGACGGCCGCATGGCAGTGCTCCCCAAGAAGGAGCAGGCTGTGCTCGGTAAGGAGCTCACCAAGCTCCAGACCAACCTCGGTGGCGCCCGCGACATGAAGGGTCTGCCCCAGGCTCTCTTCGTTATCGACACCAAGCGCGAGGAGAACGCTATCAAGGAGGCTCAGCGCCTGAACATCCCCGTCGTCGCTCTGATCGACACCAACTCCGATCCCGACGAGGTCGAGTACGGCATCCCCTGCAACGATGACGCTATCTCCGCTGTCACCCTTATGTGCGAGCTCATGGCTGACGCCTGCCTCGCTGGCTCCGGCAAGGAGCAGGTCTCCGAGGCCGAGATGGCCGCTGAGCCCAAGGCCGAGTAAATCAGTCTTAGTTAATTCTTTTTCATCTCTTTGAAAGGAACCACAATGGCCCAGATTACCGCCGCTATGGTCAAGCAGCTCCGCGAGATGACCGACTCCCCGATGATGGAGTGCAAGAAGGCTCTCGTCGAGGCTGATGGCGACATGGACGCCGCCGTCGACGTTCTGCGCAAGAACGGCCTCGCCAAGGCTGCCAAGAAGGCTGGCCGTGAGACCAACGAGGGCGCTGTCGCCGCGTTCGTCTCCGAGGACGGCAAGACCGGCGCTCTGCTCGAGCTCTCCTGCGAGACCGACTTCGTCGGCTCCAACGCGAAGTTCACCGGCTTTGCTTCCAAGGTCGCTGAGGTTGTCGCTACCACCGAGCCTGCTGACGTCGACGCTCTGCTCGAGAAGCCGATGGGCGAGGAGACCGTTTCCTCCGAGCTCACCGAGATGATTCACATCATGGGCGAGAACATGAAGATCTCCCGTTTCGCCGCCCGCAAGGCCGAGAACGGCGCTCTCGCTTCTTACATCCACATGGGTGGTAAGATCGGCGTTCTCGTCGAGTTTGCTTTCGAGAAGGCCGAGACCGCTCAGGCTGAGTCCTTCAAGACCTTTGCTCACGACGTTGCCCTTCAGGTTGCCGCCGTCGCCCCGATTTGCGCTACCCGCGATCAGGTTCCGGCCGAGACCGTCGAGCACGAGAAGCAGATCTACATGGCTCAGGCTGCCGAGTCCGGCAAGCCCGAGGCTATCCAGGAGAAGATGGCTGTTGGCCGTCTGGAGAAGTTCTACAAGCAGTCCGTGCTCACCGAGCAGGAGTTCATCAAGGACAGCTCCCTCACCATCAAGAAGTACGCTGAGCAGGTCTCCAAGGAGCTCGGCGACACCATTACCGTCGTTGCCTTTGACCGTCTGGTCCGTGGCGAGTAAATAAGCTCTTGTAGCTGGTAATGAGCAGGCTGTGGGTTTTACTCACAGCCTGCTTTTTCATGGCTCCCCGTTAAGCCTTTGATATTATGTTATGAGTCTAATTAAAGGAGGATCGCTTTGTCCGACATCCGATATAAACGCGTGCTTCTGAAGCTCTCCGGTGAAGCGCTGATGGGCGATGGCAACTACGGCATCGACCCCAAGGTTACCGATCATCTTGCCAAGCAGGTCAAGGAGCTGCTCGCCGTTGGTCATGAGGTCGGCGTCGTTGTCGGCGGCGGCAATATTTTCCGCGGCATGGCCGGCGCCGCCGGTGGTATGGACCGCGCCCAGGCTGATTACATGGGCATGCTCGCTACCGTTATGAACGCGCTTGCCCTGCAGGATGCCTTTGAGCACAACGATGTTCCCTGCCGCGTGATGAGCGCTATCCAGATGAACGAGATCTGCGAGCCCTATATTCGCCGTCGCGCCATCAACCACCTGTCCAAGGGCAACGTCGTTATCTTTGCCGCCGGATCAGGTAATCCGTACTTTACGACTGACACCGCCGCGGCCCTTCGCGCCTGCGAGATCGGTGCCGAGATTCTGATTAAAGCCACCAAGGTCGATGGCATCTACGACAAGGATCCCGTCAAGTGCGCCGACGCCGTCCGCTTTGACAAGATCACCTATCACGAGGTGCTCGTTCGCGGCCTGCAGGTTATGGATTCCACTGCTACGGCTCTTTGCCAGGACAACCGTATGCCCATTTTGGTCCTCAACATCGATGGCGAGGACACCGTCAAGCGCGCGCTCGCGGGTGAGCCCGTCGGCACGCTCGTCTATCAGGAGGATTAAGCATGGCAGAGAACATCACCGCCCACATGGACAAGTCACTCGAGTCCCTCAAGCATAACTTCTCCAAGGTCCGCACTGGCCGCGCCAACGCCAACATTCTGTCCGACATCACCGTCGACTACTACGGCGTTCCCACACCCGTCACACAGGTTGCCGCCGTTAAGACCCCCGAGGCCCACATGCTGCTTATCGAGCCGTGGGATAAGGCGCTCATCAATGCCATCGTCAAGGCCATCAGTGCCTCTGACTTGGGCATTACCCCCAACTCCGATGGTACTGTCGTGCGTCTGCCGTTCCCGGCTCCCACCGAGGAGCGTCGTCGCGAGCTCGTTAAGGAGTGCCGCGAGTACGCCGAGCAGGCCAAGGTCTCCATCCGCAACATCCGCCGCGACTTTAACAACAAGCTCGAGCGCGACGAGGAGCTCACCGAGGACGATGTCCGTCGCGAGCAGGCCAAGGTCCAGAAGCATACCGATGAGTATGTCGCCAAGGTCGAGGAGCTTTTGAAGGAAAAAGAAGCCGAGGTCATGGAGATCTAAGGTGCAATACGACGAGCATAAACTGGTCGAGTACTTTGCCGACGCCCCTGCGGGCGTCGGTTTTTCCGACCTTGACCTCAATAACATCCCGCACCATATTTCGTGTATCATGGACGGCAACGGCCGTTGGGCCACGGCGCGCGGTCTTGCCCGCACCGAAGGCCACAAGGCCGGCATCGTCTCGCTGCGCGAGATCATTACCGCCTGCGTGCGCCTGGGCGTCGACGTGCTTTCGGCCTATGCATTTTCGACTGAAAACTGGAATCGCCCGCAGCACGAAGTCAACGTTCTGATGCACCTGTTTGCCAAGACGTTTATCGATGAGCTACCGCTGCTTAAGCGCGAGAACGTTCGCGTTGTCTTTTTGGGCGATATTTCCGCGCTGCCCAAGAAGACCCGCGACGTCTTTGAGCGCGGCCTTGCCGAGTGCGCCGACCATACCGGTATGACGCTGGCGCTGGCCGTTAACTACGGTGCCCGTGCTGAGATCACCCGCGCTGTCCGCCAGATCGCGATCGATGCGGCTGCCGGCAAGATTGATCCCGCCGCGGTTGACGACAATATGGTGGCTTCGCACCTGTACACCGCCGGTCTTCCCGATCCGGAGCTCGTGATTCGCACTTCTGGTGAGTTGCGTCTTTCGAACTATCTGCTGTGGCAGGTTGCTTATTCCGAGTTCTATGTCACCGATACCTATTGGCCCGACTTTGATCGTTGGGGCCTTGTCGACGCCATTTTGGCCTTCCAGGGTCGCGACCGTAGGTTTGGTGGACTGAGCAAGACCGAGGAGGCTTAATCGTGTCCGAACGTCCCAAGGCATCCGCTCCCAAGGCACCTACTTCTGCGACGCCCGCGCGTAAGGCTGCCACTGCGGGAGCGCCTGCGGCGAAGAGCAGCTCCGGTTCGTGGCTGGCGGGCTTTATCACCCGTGCCGCCGCCGGTATTGTCTATGCCGTTGTCTTTATCCTGTGCCTGGTTTTGGGTATTGTGCCCACGGCCATCTTCGTGTCCGTCATGAGCGGTCTGTGCTGCTACGAGTTCTTCCGCATGACGAGGCTCGACGGCAAGGTTGCCAACGAGCGCCTTGGAATCGCTGCCGCCGTGCTCTTTCCGCTCTCGGCTCTGGGCGATTCGCTGCTGTTGAACGCTCTGCTGTTCGCTTTGATGCTTGCGGTTGGTATCTGGTATGTCTGGTCTCCGCGCACTCGCATCTCTGACGTTGCCGTGACGCTCATGGGCCCTATCTACACTGGCTTTATGCTGTCAGCTATCGTGCTGCTGCGCGATGCCGTGCCCGGTTTTGCCGGCGCCCTGCTTTCGGTTGGGGTTTGCGCGTCCCTTTGGGTCTCCGACTCGTTTGCCTACATCGTGGGCAGCCGCATCGGTAAGCATAAGATGGTTCCCAAGATCTCTCCCAAAAAGAGCTGGGAGGGCTTTGTCGGCGGCATTTTGGGCTCTGTTTTGATCTGGCTCATCCTGTGGGCAACGCACTTCTATAAGCTGAGCCTGCCCTATGCACTGCTGTGCGGCGTGGTCGTCTCCATTCTGGGCGTTATCGGCGACCTCATCGAGTCGCGCATCAAGCGCGGCGTGGGCGTCAAAGATTCCGGTAATCTCATCCCGGGCCACGGCGGCATGCTCGACCGCAGCGATTCGCTCATCTTTGGTTGCATTACCGCACAGCTGCTGCTGATGATCGGAGGCGTGCTGTAATGGCTTTTCAGACCACCTACGGTCCCGACGGGCGTCTTCGTGTTGCCATTCTGGGCTGTACGGGTTCTATCGGCACTCAGGCGCTCGACGTGTGCCGTCAGCATGCCGATTGCCTGCAGGTGACGGCGCTGTCCGTTAACTCCAGCACTCCCGAGCTCGTTGCCGCTGCCCGTGAGTTCTCGGTTCCGGCGGTTGCCGTGGCGGACGCCTCCCATGGCTCCGACGCGGTGCTGCAGGAACTGCCCGAGGGCACAGAGCTCGGCGTCGGCGCACAGGCCGTGTGCAAGCTTGCACGCCGCGATGATGTCGACTGCGTGCTCGTGGCCATCGTGGGCGCTGCCGGTCTCGAGGCGAGCCATGCTGCCCTGACCTCGAACAAGCGTCTTGCCCTGGCCAACAAGGAGTCACTCGTTATCGGTGGCGATCTGCTTATGCCGTTGGCGCAGCCGGGTCAGCTTATCCCGGTCGACTCCGAGCATTCTGCCATCTACCAGTGCTATCTGGGCGAGAATCCGCGCGAGGCTCACTGCATTTGGCTTACCTGCTCGGGCGGCCCGTTCTTTGGCCGCACGCGTGACGAGCTCGATCGCGTGACGCGCGCCGATGCCCTGGCGCATCCTACGTGGGCTATGGGTGCCAAGATCACGATTGACTCCGCCACCCTCATGAACAAGGGTCTCGAGCGTATCGAGGCCATGCATCTGTTTGGCTGCGATCTCGATTTCATTAACGTGGTCGTGCAGCGCCAGTCTAAGATTCACTCCATGGTCGAGTTTGCCGACGGCTCTGTGATGGCGCATCTCGGTGCCTCCGACATGCGCATTCCCATCCAGTTTGCCTTCTCGTATCCTGAGCGTTGGGATACGCCGGCTCCGCGTATCGATTTCCGCGAGTTGGGGCAGCTTACCTTTGACGCGGCCGATATGGATACCTTCCGCTGCCTTGCGCTGGCCGAGCGCGCCGGCAAGATGGGCGGCACCATGCCGTGCGTGCTCAATGCCGCCAACGAGGTCGCCGTCGATGCCTTCCTGCATGATGGCTGCAGCTTTACCGATATCGACCGCATTGTGGAATCCTGCATGGATGCTCACGATGCGCAGACGGTCGATTCGTTTGAACAGCTTCGCGACATCGATGGCTGGGCGCGTAAAAAGGCCGCGCAGGTGCTCGCCGCAACCCGTTCTTAACCCATAAGGATTGTTTTTTCGTTTTATGGATACTGTTCTGAGCGTTCTCTCATCGGTCTTTTGGGGCCTGCTGATGCTTTCCGTCCTCGTGTTTTTGCACGAGGGCGGCCACTTTTTGGCGGCGCGTGCCTGCGGTGTCCGCGTGACCGAGTTCTTTTTGGGCCTGCCGTGTCGCTTTGATATCCACCACACGTCGCGTCGCATCGGCACCAAGTTTGGCGTGACCCCGCTGTTGCTGGGTGGGTATGCTGCCATCTGCGGCATGGATCCGACCGATGTCTCGTGTGCCGATCGCGTGCTTGCTGCCATCTATCGCCACGGCCGTGTGACGGTGGCCGATCTTGCCGTTGAGCTCGAGCTGTCCGAGGAGGATGTTCTCGAGGCCTGTGCTTTGCTGTTGGGCTGGGGCTCCATCGCCCCCTGGTATGAAGAAGGGGAAAAGCCTTCGCCCAGTTACTATCCCACCAAGTACCAGACTCTGCCGCGTGACGCGGCGGGTTATACCACCTTTGACGGCCGTCGGTTCGATCGTGAGCACGCGACTGCCGAGGGCGATGTTTGGGAACTGCCGTGCGGCGAGGCCGAATTCCTTACACGCGAACGCTCGCACACCTATTTGGGCCAGGGCTTTGTCAAGCGTGCCTTTATGCTGCTTGCGGGCATTATCGTCAATATCCTGACGGGCTTTTTGCTCCTTATGAGCATCTATTCCATCGCAGGTGTCACGGTGCCGGTGGATACCAATGTGATTGGCCAGGTTGACGAAGGCTCGATTGCCGCCGCGGCGGGAATCGAGGGCGGCGACGCAATCCTTTCGGTCGACGGAGTGTCGTGTTCTACCTGGATGGACGTTTACGATGCCATCGGCAAGGCTGCCGGTAAGGACGATATCGCCATTGAGTACGAGCGTGACGGCAAGCAGCATTCGACCACGGTTGCGCTCAAAGAGGACGAGCGCCTAGGTGTTTATGCCTCTACGCAGGTGGTCCGTTTGGATCCCATCACGTCAGCTCGCCTGTCGTTCTCCTATGTCGTACAGACGGCGGAGGGCGTGATGCGTCTGCTCCAGCCGCAGCACACGATGGAGATTCTCGACCAGTCCTCTTCGATCGTGGGTATTAGCGTTATGTCCTCACAGGCTGCTGCTGCCGGTCCTGCCACGTTCCTTTCGTTTGCCGCCCTCATTTCGTTCTCGCTTGGCTTTATGAACCTGCTGCCCATCCCACCGCTCGATGGCGGTAAGCTGGTCATCGAGATCATTCAAAAGGTTGCGGGCCGCGAGCTTCCGCTCAAGGTCCAGACGATTGTGAGCTATGTGGGCATCGCGCTCTTTGCGCTTCTGTTTGTCTATATGCTTCGTTCCGACGTCCTTCGATTTATTCTGTAGGGGAGTGGTTGGATTGTCTTTATCCCATCCTTTGCCTCGCGAGCTAACGCGTCCCGTGCATGTGGGCGGCGTGCAGATCGGTGGCGGCGCGCCGGTGGTGGTCCAATCCATGACCTGCACCGATACCGCTGATGCCCAGGCAACGCTTGCGCAAGTGTGCGCGTTGGCGCAGACTGGCTGCGATATCGTTCGCGTGAGCGTGCCCACCGAGACCGCGCTTGAGGGTTTCCGCACCATCTGTGCCGAGTCTCCGGTGCCGATTGTCGCCGATATCCACTTTAACCATAAGCTCGCCATTGGTGCCGTTGAGGCCGGCGCAGCCAAGCTGCGCATCAATCCCGGCAATATCGGCGATTGGGCCAAGGTCGACGCGGTGATCGATGCTGCGGGTGCCGCGGGCTGTGCGATTCGCATCGGTGTCAATGCCGGTTCGCTTGAGCAGGATATCGCCGAGCGCGACGACCTCACGCAGCCCGAAAAGCTCGTGATGTCGAGCGAGCGTTTCGTCAAGCATTTTGAAGACCGCGGCTTTATGAACATTGTGCTTTCGGCCAAGGCTCATAGCGTGCAAACGACGCTCGATACCTATCGAGCCCTGTCGCGTGAGATTCCCCACGTTCCGCTTCACCTGGGCGTAACCGAGGCGGGTACCAAGCTGCAGGGCACCATCAAGAGCTCGGTGGGCCTTGGTATCCTGCTGTCTGAGGGTATCGGTGACACCATGCGCGTCTCGCTCACGGCCGATCCGGTCGAGGAGCCGCCGGTCGCCTGGGGCATTTTGCAGTCGCTGGGCCTGCGTCGCCGCGGTCCCGAGATTGTTTCGTGCCCCACGTGCGCCCGCTGTCAGGTTAACCTGATTCCTATCGCCGAGGAAGTAACCGAGCGGCTTAAGAACTATGCCGCGCCGCTTTCGATTGCCGTCATGGGATGTGCCGTTAATGGGCCCGGTGAGGCTTCTGATGCCGACTTGGGCGTTGCTTGCGGACGTGGTCAGGCCTTGCTCTTTTCGCATGGCCAGATCATTGGTAAAGTAGCTGAGGACCAAATTGTCGACGCGCTTATGGCCGAGGTCGACAAGCTTATTGAGGAGAAATAAATGACCCGAGCAATGTATATGTCTAAGCTCTATGCGCCGACGCTCAAAGAGGATCCGGCCGACGCCGAGCTCGCAAGCCATCGTCTACTGCTTCGTGCCGGTATGATCCGCAAGGAGGCCGCCGGTCTGTATTCCTATCTGCCGCTCGCTTGGCGCTCGATTCGCAAGATCGAGAACATCGTGCGCGACGAGATGGACGCCGCCGGCGCCCAGGAGCTCATGATGCCCATTATGGTTGATGCCGAGCTGTGGCGTGAGTCCGGCCGCATTGATGCCTATGGCAAGGAGCTCGTGCGCTTTGACGACCGTCATGGTCGCGAGTTTGTGCTGGGCCCCACGCACGAGGAGACCGTCACGGCCCTGGTGCGCAACGAGCTGCGCTCCTATAAGCAGCTGCCCGTCAACCTGTACCACATTCAGGACAAGTTCCGCGATGAGTTCCGTCCCCGCTTTGGCCTGATGCGCGGCCGTGAGTTCATCATGAAGGACGCCTACAGCTTCTCCGCCACGCAGGAGAGTCTGCAGGAGGAGTACGACAAGATGAAGCAGGCTTACGCCAACATCTGTGAGCGCTGCTACATCAAGGCTCTGCCTGTTGTCGCCGACTCCGGCGAGATCGGTGGCGATACCTCCGTTGAATACATGGCGCTCGCCGACGCCGGCGAGGCTTCGCTCGTCTACTGCGACGATTGCGGCTTTGCTGCCGATGACGAGGCGGCAAGCACCAAGGTCGTCGTGACCGAGGGCCCCGGCGATGGCACGCTCACCAAGGTCGAGACTCCGGGCATGGGCACCATCGAGGCCGTCGCCAAGTTCTTCGGCTTCCCCGAGAACGGCACGCGCAAGTCGCTGGCGCTCATCGACGCCGAGGGCAAGCCGGTTGTGGCCATTGTCCCAGGCGACCACGAGCTCAATGACTGCAAGGCCGAGCACGTCTTCGGCAAGGGCTATCGTATGATGACCGACGAGGAGCTCCAGGCGAACGGTCTGCATAAGGGCTTTATCGGACCGGTCAACCTGCCCGAGGGCATCCGTCTGGTGTGCGACGAGAGCCTGCGCGATTCCAAGCAGTGGGCCTGCGGTGCCAACGAGGTCGATTATCACTTTACCGGTGCCTGCCCCGAGCGCGACTTTACCGTCGATGAGTGGGCCGATCTGGTCACCGTTGTCGCCGGCGACCCCTGCCCGCACTGCGGCAAGCCGCTCTCCGCTGCCCGCGGCATCGAGGTTTCCCAGGTCTTCCAGCTGGGCACCAAGTACTCCGAGGCCATGGGGGCCACCTTTATGGACGAGGACGGCAAGGAGAAGCCGCTTATCATGGGTTGCTACGGCGTGGGCGTGTCTCGCTCGCTCGCTGCCGTCGTGGAGCAGCACAACGACGAGCACGGCATTGTCTGGCCGGTCTCCGTCGCTCCGTACGAGGTCGCGGTGATTCCGCTCGACCCCAAGAAGGAGGAGTGCGCTTCCGTCTGCGAGCAGATCGTTGATGGCCTGTGCGCCGAGGGTATCGAGGTTGTCGTCGACGATCGCGATGAGCGTCCCGGCTTTAAGTTTGCCGACAACGACCTTATGGGCTTCCCGTATCAGGTGGTGCTCGGCAAGCGTGGCCTTAAGAACGGCACCGTCGAGCTCAAGGACCGTGCCACGGGCGAGCGCGAGGACGTGGCGATCGACGAGGTCGTCGCCAAGGTCGCCGAGCTTGTGAAGGCTGCGCGCCGTTAATCGGCGATTTCGCTTGTAGTTCGATATACGGGACGGTTCCGCATTTCTCCAGATAGGGGAGATGCGGGGCCGTCCTTTTATCTTGTCGGCGTGCTCAATCGCTAAAAGGAAAAACCCCACAGCCCATGCGAGCTGCGGGGTTTTTCCTTTGTGCCTCCGATGCGAAATGAATCGCTCAGATATTACTGATAATCGACGACGTCGATCCAGTTCTTCAGGAACTCATCGTTTACGTTGCGCTTACGAGCGAGCTCGGAAGCGGCGACGATGCTCGTCCACTGACGCACGACCTGCATGGGCATGTCGGCGCGGTCGCAGTAGAGCTCCAGGTAGGCCTCGGCCTGATCCTTGCTGTTGAGGGCAAAGAGCAGGTAGGTGGTGGCAACGTCGGCAGCAGGGGAGCCTTGGGTGGCGTGTGCCCAGTCGCAGACGTACAGCTGGCCGTCGTCGCCGACGATGACGTTGGAGGGGTTGAAGTCGCCGTGGCAGACCTTGAACTCCTTGGTCATGCCGTCCAGACGCTCCTGAAGGTTGTAGCGCGTGGTGGCATTGAGCTGATCGAGGCTGTCGATCATGCGGGCGAACTTGTCGCGCTGACGGTTGAGCAGCGGGGAGGTGTAGCCGTGGATCTCGATCTGGAGGTCGACGAACATCTCGAGGTACTCACCAAAGCGCTGGGGCTCGGCAGTCATCTTGTCGGCAAGGGTGGTGCCCGGAACCTTCTCGGTCACGAGCGCCCAGCCGTTGGCGTTCTCGAGTTGAGAAACCTCGAGAGCCTTGGGGCTGCGGATGCCGCACTCATTGATGCGGGCAAGATTCAAAGCCTCGTTGAACACGTCAGAGACAGGCTTGGTCTCGTTAAAGACCTTGACGATCTTGTCGCCCAGGTCGTAAACGACCTTGTTGCCACGGCGGACGAGCTCGGTCTTGGAATCGGGTAGCAGCATGGTTGCATCCTTTCAACGATGCGATAGAAGCGACGGCGGGGGTGTGTGAAACACCCGTGCACCCCCGCCGTTAAAAACCGTGCTAAAACTAGCAGACGGCGTAGTCCTGGGGTTCGCGGCCGTAGTAGGCGTCCAGGTAGAGCTCCTTGATCTCGCTCATGAGCGGGTAGCGCGGGTTAGCGCCGGTGCACTGGTCGTTGAATGCCTGCTCGGTCATCTCGTCGAGGGTGTCGAGGAAGTACTGCTCGTCAACGCCGTACTCAGCGATGGTGTGCTTGACACCGATGAAGTCGCAGAGCTCGGTGAGCTTGGCGATGAAGTTCTCGAAGACCTCACGGTCGTCCTTGCCGTCGATGCCGCAGTAACGAGCCATCTCGGCATAGTTGTGCAGCGCGTTGGGGTAAGGATACTGAGAGAAGGTTCCCATCTTGACAGGAGCCTCGGCGGCGTTGTAACGCATGACGCGGGTCAGGATGACTGCGTTTGCGAGGCCGTGGGGCAGATGGTGGAAAGCGCCGAGCTTGTGGGCCATGGAGTGGTTGAGGCCCAGGAAGGCGTTACCGAATGCCATACCGGCCATGCAGGATGCGTTGTGCATCTCCTCGCGGGCATGCGGGTCCTTAGCGCCGTTCGTGAAGCTGGAGGGCAGGTTCTCAAAGACGAGCTTGGCGGCGCGCTCGGAGAGGCCCTTGGTGTAGTCGGAAGCCATGATGGAGACGTAGGACTCGATGGCGTGGGTCATGACGTCGATGCCAGAGGCAGCGGTGAGGCCCTTCGGGGCGGTCATGCAGTTGTCGGCGTCGACGATAGCCATGTTGGGGAGCAGCGCGTAGTCGGCGAGCGGCCACTTGATGCCGGTCTCCTTGTCGGTGATGATGGCGAACGGCGTGCACTCGGAGCCAGTGCCCGAAGAGGTCGGGACGGCGACGAAGTAAGCCTTCTTGCCCATCTCGGGGAAGGTGAAGATACGCTTGCGGATGTCCATGAAGTCCATGGCCATGTCCTCGAAGTTCGCCTCGGGGTGCTCGTACATCATCCACATGATCTTGCCGGCGTCCATTGCGGAACCGCCGCCGACGGCGATGATGACATCCGGCTCGAAGAGCGTCATCTGCTTGGCGCCGCGACGTGCGCACTGCAGGGAGGGATCGGGCTCAACGTCGTAGAAGCAGTCGTGAGCGATGCCCATCTCATCGAGCTTGGCCTCGATGGCACGCGTGTTGCCATTCTTGAAGAGGAACTGGTCGGTAACGATGAAGGCGCGCTTCTTGCCCATTACGGTGCCGAGCTCGTCGAGTGCGACGGGCGTGCAGCCCTTCTTGAAGTAGACCTTCTCGGGTGCGCGGAACCACAGCATGTTCTCGCGGCGCTCTGCCACGGTCTTGACGTTGATCAAGTGCTTCACCCCAACGTTCTCGGAGACGGAGTTGCCACCCCAGGAGCCGCAGCCCAGGGTTAGAGACGGCTTCATGCCGAAGTTGTAGAGGTCACCGATGCCGCCGTGCGAGGACGGGGTGTTGATGACGATGCGGCAGGCCTTCATGACGTGCTGGAACTTAGCGATCTTCTCGCTCTGTGCCGGGTGCACGTAGAGAGAGGCGGTGTGGCCCGGGCCACCTGCGAGGACGAGGTGCTCTGCCTTGTCAACGGCCTCCTGGAAGTCCTTGGCGTGATACATAGCGAGGACCGGGGAGAGCTTCTCGTGGGAGAACTCTTCCTTCTCGGGATCGGTGGAGGTGACCTCGGCGATCAGGATCTTGGTCTTGGCGGGAACCTCGATGCCGGCGAGCTCGGCGATCTTGGCGGCAGCCATGCCGGGGATGCGGTGATCGAGAGCGCCGTTCTTGAACATGGCGGCACGCAGGGCCTCCATCTCGGCACCCTGCTTGACGAAGTAGCAGCCGCGCTTCTGGAACTCGGCCTTGACCTGGTCATAGATGGTGTCGATGACGGTGACGGACTGCTCGGAAGCGCAGATCATGCCGTTGTCGAACGTCTTGGAGTGGATGATGGAGTTGACGGCGAGCTTGATGTCCGCGGTATCGTCGATGATGACCGGGGTGTTGCCGGCGCCGACGCCGAGTGCGGGCTTACCGGAGGAGTAAGCAGCCTTAACCATGCCCGGGCCACCGGTTGCGAGAATGATGTCGACGTCGCGCATGACCATGTTGGTCAGCTCGATGGACGGCTTGTCGACCCAGCCGATGATGCCCTCAGGAGCACCGGCCTTGACAGCTGCGTCGAGAACGAGCTTGGCGGCGGCGATGGTGCACTTGGCGGCTGCCGGGTGCGGGGAGATGATGATGGCGTTACGGGTCTTCAGGCAGATGAGCGTCTTGAAGATGGCCGTGGAGGTCGGGTTGGTGGTCGGGATGACAGCGCCAACGATACCGATCGGCTCGGCGACCTTGGTGATGCCGTAAGCGTCGTCGCGCTCGATGACACCGCAGGTCTTGGTGTTCTTGTAAGCGTTGTAGATGTACTCAGCGGCGTAGTGGTTCTTGATGACCTTGTCCTCGAGAACGCCACGGCCGGTCTCCTCGATGGCGAGCTTGGCCAAAGGAATACGAGCCTTGTTGGCGGCCATAGCAGCCTCGTAGAAGATCTTGTCTACCTGCTCCTGAGTGTACTCAGCGAATTTAGCCTGGGCCTCACGCATAGATTTGAGTTTGGCCTCAAGCGCCTCCACGTTGTCCACGATGGCGGGAGTAGTGTTTTCCGGTGACTTTTTCACCATTTGTGTCTCCTTGCGATCGGAGATTTACCCTACGCCTTGCATGATAGCAAGAAATTATTCGGCGAACGGTAAGATTCCCGTAAAAGGCACACTAAAACGCTTCAACTAAATGAATCGTTTCAACTAATGCTGCATCGCCCCGCTCATTGGGGACAGACTTACATGAGTGCTTTCACTCATTTGGGACAGACATCGTTTTGCCATTTTGTCGTTCTGGACCTGTTTTTGCCGCTCATTGGATATAAATAGGTTACAGGCTCAGCATTTCGCGTTCCTTCTCTCCTTTTAGGTGTTGCCTGTTCAGTTTTGAAAGGAGAGAATATGCCTCGATGCGCCCGCGCCGTTTCGCTCACCGGCTACTACCACGTTTTTGACCGTGGCAACTCCAAGCAGATTATTTTTGAAGATGACTCCGACCGCTATCGTTTCTTATCGGACATCGCGGACAGGTTTGCACGCCATGAAGTGGCGGTGTTGGCTTGGTGCCTTATGGATAACCACTTCCATTTGATGGTTGATGATCCATATGACAACCTTTCAAAGGCAATGCAGTGCGCATTGACGGCATATGCTAAGTATTTCAATGGGAAAACGGGAAGAACGGGGCATCTGTTTGATAATCGCTATTCGCGGGTCGCGGTTGAGTCGGACACGCAGGCGGTGCAGCTGCTCGACTATATTCATCTCAATCCCGTGAAAGGCGCGCTCGACTCGCTCGAGGCGTACCGTTGGTCAAGCTATAAGGCATACCAGCTGGGCTACGATCCCTTTGACATCTGTGATGCGGCCCCCATGCTCGATATTGTCGGAGGCTCCCGTTGCTATTGTGAGCATCTCGAGGAAGTTGCCGGGCACATCTGGTCAGTGGAGGTTCTTCCACGCCGGCGGATCCCCGATGAGGACGCCCTTGCCGTTGCGCGCGAAGTCCTGTCGAGCATAGATCCTGCGCTGCTCAAGGCCCTGCCGCGGCCCGAGCGTGATGCCTGTCTGCTGAGGCTCAGGCGGGCGCATCTCACGGTCAAGCAAATTGCCCGTATCACCGGTATCGGCGCTACAAGCGTGACCAAGGCCACTGCAGGCTGGAAGGAGGCTGCGTGAGGCAGGGGCCGAATCGCTGCCGGCACGCGTCATGTCTGTCCCTAATGCGTGAAAGCACTCATGTAAGTCTGTCCCCAATGAGTGCAAAAGGCGCCCTCCGTAGGGGAGGGCGCCTTTGGTAAGTTCTATGTGAACGCGAGGTCTTTGACCCGGAGAGTCCGAGGTACTTGTTGGTAAGACCTTATTTAGGAGCGCGCAACCTTGCCGGACTTGAGGCAGGTGGAGCAAACGTTCATCTTGCGACGGTGACCATCGACGACGACGTAGACGCGCTGGATGTTGGGGCGGAACTTACGGTTGGTGACGCGGTGAGAGTGGCTGATGGAGCGACCGGCAACGGGGTGCTTACCGCAAACTTCGCAAACTTTGGACATAACTGACCCTCCTTGGGCGACAAACGAACATGTCGCGTTAACAAACAAGCCTGAACTATAGCACAGAAGCATGTCTCTGTGCGCAATCTACACAGAGATATTTCTCTTTTGGCGATAGTGCCCACGCCACGGCCCTGGACGTAGATCCGATTTGCGTGCAGCAGAGGGGATTATGCCAGCTCGCAACAAGGTTTTCAAGCGCGTTCCATAAATATATATAGGTTTATGGAGCTATTGGCTCCGTTTACGGATTGACTAGTATTTATGCTCGCATTTGAGCCCGAGGTTGGCTACACTATGCCTTGACCATTAAAGGGGTACGAGATACCCACATGGAATTACATAGCTGTCAATGAGCAGTACTTCCTGTGGGTGTCTGGTCCGCTTTGAGCGGTCGGGCATCTATTTTTTTGACTGTGTCAGCAGTCAAGACATGTGAGGAAGGAGATCGATGGGCACGACTTCCCCCAAGGCGGTCATCATGGACGAGACCGCCGTCAACCGAGCGATGACCCGCATCGCGCACGAGATTCTCGAGCGCAACGAGGGCTGTGAAGACCTCGCTCTGGTCGGCATCGTCACGCGCGGCGACCTTCTGGCAAAGAAGCTCGCCGAGGCGATCAAGGAGATCGAGGGCGTCGACGTTCCGCTCGGCAGCCTGGACATCAGCTTCTATCGCGATGACTATGCGACCAATTTCGCTCCCGCGATCCACGCTACCAACATTCCCTTCAGCGTCGACGGCAAGCGCGTCGTGCTGGTGGACGACATCCTGTACACGGGTCGTACCATCCGCGCCGCTCTGGACGCTGTTATGGACCTGGGCCGTCCGAGCCGAGTCGAGCTGGCAGTTCTCGTTGACCGCGGTCACCGCGAGCTCCCTATCTCGCCGGACTTTGTCGGCAAGAACGTTCCCTCGTCGCACGAGGAGAACGTGCACCTATATATGAAGGAAGTCGACGGCCGTACCGCCGTCGAGATCAACGACGTCGCGCCGGGTTCCCACGTGGGCTCCGCGCCGCTGGGAGGTGAGTAGTACCGTGGCGTTCAACCATAAGCACCTGATCGACATTACCGAGTACTCCGAAGAGGACATCAAGCTCATCCTCGAGACCGCCAAGGCGTTCTCCGAGGTCAACGAGCGTGCCATCAAGAAGGTCCCCACGCTCAAGGGCAAGACCATCGTCAACATGTTCAACGAGCCCTCGACGCGTACCCGCAGCTCCTTCGAGCTCGCCGAGAAGCGTCTTTCTGCCGACAGCCTCAACTTCGGCGGCTCCTCAACCTCCACGGTCAAGGGCGAAAGCCTCGTCGATACCGTCGAGACCCTCAACGCTTACAAGATCGACTGCATCGTCGTGCGCGACAAGCACGCCGGCGCGCCCTACATCGTCACGCAGAACTCGCCCGCGAGCGTCATCTGCGCCGGCGACGGCAAGCACAACCACCCCACGCAGGCTCTGCTCGACCTGTACACCATCTGGGAGCACAAGGGTGACTTCCACGGTCTGAAGGTCGCCGTCGTCGGCGACATCTCCCACTCCCGCGTTTGCGGCTCGCTGATCCCCGCCCTCAAGATCATGGGCTGCGAGACCTACGCCGTCGCCCCCGGCACGCTGCTGCCGCCGGCGCCCGAGGTTCTGGGCTGCGACCACGTGACGAGCGACCTCGATTCCGTCCTGCCCGAGCTGGACGTCGTCTACATGCTGCGCGTGCAGCAGGAGCGCCTCGAGGGTGCCCCGTTCCCCACGATTCGCGAGTACCACAAGCTCTTCGGTCTGACCAAGGACCGCGAGAAGCTCATGAAGCCCGACGCGATCATTTGCCACCCGGGCCCCATCAACCGCGGCGTCGAGTTCGACTCCTATATGGCCGACCACCCGCAACGCTCCGTCATCTTGGAGCAGGTCTACGCCGGTATCTGCGTGCGTATGGCTATCCTGTATCTGCTGCTTGGAGGTGCCGATAATGGCCTTGCTTCTTAAGAATGCCCACGTCGTCGACCCGTCCGTCGAGCTTGACGGTGTCGTTGACGTCCTGATTGACGGCGATAAGATCGCCGAGGTCGGCGAGAACCTCGCCGCCGAGGGAGCCGAGGTCCGCGACCTTTCCGGTAAGTACCTCGTCCCTGGCCTGGTTGACATGCACGTCCACCTGCGCGAGCCAGGCTACGAGGTCAAAGAGGACATTGAGAGCGGCACCCGCGCAGCTGCCAAGGGCGGCTTCACCGGCGTGTGCGCCATGCCCAACACCGACCCCGTTACCGATAACGGTACCGTCGTTGAGTTCGTCAAGTCCCGCGCTGCCGAGGTCGGCCACTGCCGCGTCTATCCTTCTGGCGCCATGACCCGCGGCCTTAAGGGCGAGGCTATGTCCGAGATGGGCGATATGGTTGCCCACGGCGCCGTCGCCTTCACCGACGACGGTCGCGGCGTGCAGGGTGCAGGCATGCTCCGTCGCTGCATGGACTACGGCAAGATGTTCGGCAAGGTCTTTATGAGCCATTGCCAGGACGAGGACCTGGTCGGTCACGGCCAGATCAACGAGGGCAAGGTCTCTACCCGTCTGGCCCTCGAGGGCTGGCCGGCGGCAGGCGAGGAGCTGCAGATCGCTCGCGATATCGAGATCGCCAAGCTGACCGGTGCCAAGCTGCACATCCAGCACATCTCCACCGCCCATGGTCTGGAGCTCGTGCGTGCCGGTAAGGCAGCTGGCGTGCAGGTCACTTGCGAGGCCACCCCGCACCACATGTTCCTGACCGAGAACGACCTGGACGAGACCTACAACACCTCGCTCAAGGTCAACCCGCCGCTGCGTACCGATGAGGATGCCGAGGCAATCCGTCAGGGCGTCATCGACGGCACCGTAGACGTCATCGTCACCGACCACGCTCCCCACACCCCGTGGGAGAAGGCCCGCGAGTTCGAGCTTGCGCCCTTCGGCATGATCGGCCTCGAGACCTCGCTGGCGCTCGTGCTTACCGAGCTGGTCAACACCGGTAAGATGGGCATGGGCCGCATGGTCGAGCTCATGGCCATCAAGCCGCGCGAGATCCTGGGTCTGGACCAGGTTCAGGTCAAGGCGGGCTCCGTTGCCGACCTGACCGTGTTCGATCCCACCGCCACCTGGACGGTCGGCGAGGACGGCTACGAGTCGCGCGCCGAGAACTCCGGTTTTGCCGGCCGCACGCTCACCGGTCGTGCCACCGATGTGTTTGTCGGCGGTAAGCAGACGCTTGCCGACGGCTGCATCTGCTAGCATAACCTTATCGCTTTTGTGCGCGGCGCCCTTGCGGTGCCGCGCTTTCTGTTCGCCTGAACCATGCAACCGCATGGGGGATTGGAGCGTCTATGCCCACACCTTCCACTGCACGCATGCACGACTTTGAGGTCGTCTCGAACCAGGAGATCGCCGACGGCATCTTCTCGCTCGTTATCTCGGCCCCCAAGCTTGCAAGTGCGCTCAAGCCCGGTCAGTTCGTGAATATCGCCGTGCCGGGCGATGCTTCCTCGCTGCTTCGCGTGCCCCTGAGCTTCTATCGCGCCGACGCCGAGGCCGGCACCGTCGAGCTGTGGTACGCCGTCGTGGGCGATGATACCCGCCGTCTGTCACAGATGGCCCCTGGCTCCACCTCCAACTTGCTGGGCCCTGGCGGCCGCGGCTGGTTCGTGCCCGAGGGTACCAGGAAGGCGTTGCTCGTCGCCGGCGGCATTGGCGTTCCGCCCGTGCTCTGCCTGGCCGGCATGCTTGCCGAGCAGGGCGTGGACGTTGACGTATGCCTGGGCTTTGGCGCCGCGTCCAAGGCCGTGGGCGTCGACGAGTTCCGCGCGCTGGGAGCCACGGTCAACGTGTGCACCGACGACGGCTCGTTGGGCACGCACGGCTTCTGCACCGATCCTGCCGCCGAGCTGCTCGGCGAGGGCGGTTACGACTACGTCGCCAGCTGTGGTCCCGCCGTTATGATGAAGAAGGTCGCCGCCGCTGCCGCCGAGGCCGGCGCGTACTGCGAGGTGTCGCTCGAGCGCATGATGAGTTGCGGCTTTGGTGCCTGCAACACCTGCAATGTCGAGACGGTCGACGGTATGAAGGGCGCCTGCATGTGCGGCCCCGTGTTTGATGCTTCCAAGGTGGTGGTCTTCTAGTGGGTACCGTGAACATGGCCGTCGATTTCGGCGGCGTCAAGATGCAGAACCCCATCAACACCGCAGCCGGTACCTTTGGCTACGGTTGGCAGTTCCAGAACTTCTTCGATGTCTCCCAGCTGGGTGCCATCACCACTAAGGGCTGCGCTGCCGAGCCCTGGCCCGGCAATCCCGCACCCCGCATGGCCGAGATCCCCGGCGGCATGATCAATTCCGTGGGCCTGCAGAACCCCGGTGTGGCCGCTTTCGCCCGCGAGTCCGGTCCGTGGCTCGAGCAGCTCTCCAAGGACGGTTGCCAGGTCATTTGCCAGGTTGCCGGTCATTCCGTGGACGAGTTTGTCCGTGCGCTCGAGATGTATGTCGAGCTGTGCCCCTGGGCTGCCGGCTATGAGATCAACGTGAGCTGCCCCAACATTGCCGCCGGCGGTGCCGCCATGGGCTCCACGCCCGAGGGCGCCTCTGGCGTCATGGCCGCCTGCCGCAAGGTGACCGACAAGCCGCTGTTTGTGAAGATGGCCCCGGTCAACGTCGCCGAGATCGCCAAGGCCCTCGAGGCCGCAGGCGCCGACGGCCTTTCGGTCATCAACTCCATCCAGGGTATGGCCATCGACGTTCACACCCGCAAGTCGCGTGTGGCCAAGCCCAAGGGCGGCCTTTCGGGCCCGCTGTGCCACCACATCGCCGTGCGTATGGTCTGGGAAGTCGCTCGGGCTGTCGATATCCCCATCAACGGCGTCGGCGGCGTCATGACCGGTGAGGACGCGGCCGAGTTTATCCTGGCTGGCGCCACCTGCGTATCGGTCGGTATGGCCAACTTCGTCGATCCGTGCGCTTCGCTCAAGATCGCGCGCGAGCTCGAGGCCTGGGCCGAGTCCCAGGGCGTGAAGGACATTAACGAGCTGGTAGGTGCTTTCGAATGCTAGAGACCGATGCCCGCGACCGCGTTATCGTCGCCCTCGACTGCGACCGTGAGCGTGCGCTTGAGCTCGCCCATGAACTTTCGGGCCATGCCGCTTGGCTTAAAGTGGGCATGACGCTCTATTACGCCGAGGGTCCCGAGATCGTCAAGACGTTCAAGGAGCTGGGCTTTAAGGTCTTCCTTGACCTTAAGTTCCATGACATTCCGCATCAGGTGCGCGGTGCCGCTCGCTCGGCCTCGCTTGCCGGTGCCGACCTGCTTTCGGTTCACGGCTTGGGTTCGGGTGCTATGCTCGCCGCCTGCCGTGAGGGTGCCGAGGAGGCACGCGAGGATCGAGCCAAGCTCGTCGCCATCACCGTGCTTACGAGCATGAATCAGGATGCGCTGACCGAGATCGGCGTCGAGTCGCCCGTTGCCGAGGAGGCCGCCCGTCTGGCAAAGCTCGCCCAGGCCAACGGTATCGACGGTATCGTGTGCTCGCCGATGGAGGCTCATGACATGCGTGAGCTGCTGGGTCCCGATGCGCTGATTGTGACCCCGGGCGTGCGTCCGGTTGGTGCTGCGCTGGGCGATCAGTCCCGCGTTGCCACGCCTTCCCAGGCTATCGAGCGCGGCGCGAGCCATATCGTGGTGGGCCGCCCCATTACCGGCGCCGACGATCCGGTTGCCGCGTTTGACGCTATCGTTGCTGAGCTGGTCGAAAACGTCGCGTAAAAGATTCCCTTAAGTCACCACTTTTTGGTTTCAATAGCACAAATTAGCCCCTGTGCCTGCGTAAACTTTCCCATCCTTTGTGTGGAATCGCAGGTCGGGGGCTCATCTTTTAGCGCGATATATTGCACTTTTTGCGGGTATCGTCTAACCTATGGAGCCGCGATTGAGCATTTTGTACGTTTTACGTGCTAAAATGCCAAATATTGAATCAGATATAACCCAACTATTTGGAGGTACGAATGGCACTCCCTCAGCTTACCGATGAGCAGCGTAAGCAGGCTCTTGAGAAGGCTGCCGCCGCACGTCACGCTCGCGCAGAGCTCCGTGAGCAGATCAAGAAGGGCGAGAAGTCCCTCGAGTCCGTGCTCAACTCCGATGACCCCATTGCTTCCCGCATGAAGGTTTCCACCCTCATCGAGTCTCTCCCCGGTTATGGCAAGGCTAAGGCCGCCAAGATCATGGAAGAGCTCGGCATCTCCGCTACCCGTCGCGTTCAGGGCCTTGGCGTCCGTCAGCGCGAGCAGCTCCTCGAGCAGCTGACCAAATAAGTGAGCGCTCAGGATTCAAAGCTCTTTGTGATTTCTGGACCGTCAGGCGCGGGCAAGGGCACGCTCGTCACTCGTGTGCGCGAGCGTCGCTCTAACCTGGGCCTGACGGTTTCGGCTACCACGCGAGCCCCACGCAAAGGTGAGGTCGATGGCGTCAATTACTTTTTCCTGACGCGCGAGGAGTTCGACCGCCGCGTGGCAAACGGTGAGTTTGTTGAGTGGGCCGAGGTCCACGGTAACTGCTACGGCACGTTGGTGAGCGAGGTCCAGTCCAAGCTCGCCTCTGGATCGTCTCTCATCTTGGAGATCGATGTTCAGGGTGCCCTGCAGGTCAAGGAACGTTTCCCCGAGGCCGTGCTTATCTTTATCAAGCCACCCTCGCTCGAGGTGCTCCGCGAGCGTCTGGTCGGTCGCGGTACCGAGACGCCCGAGACGATTGAGCTGCGTATGGCAAACGCCGCCCATGAGCTTGCCCTTGCCGACCGCTACGACGACGTCGTGGTGAATGACGATCTCGACCGCGCGACCGACGAGCTCGTTCGCGTTCTCGATATGCATGAAAGGATCTGAGGTCCGTGTCCGTTGTAAAGCCTTGCATTGACGATCTTCTGGAGAAGACCGATCACAACCGCTTCCTGCTCGCTTCGCTTGCCTCCAAGCGTGCCTGCGACATCAATAGCATGCTGCGTGGTCAGCATAACCGCGTGCTTGCCGTTCAGGATGTCGACGACATCACCATCGCGCTCTCTGGCGCCGATACCATCTCGATGGCTATGGACGAGATCGTCGACGGCGATATTTCCTACGACGAGGCCCGTTACGAGAAGGCGCTCGGCCATAAGGTTGCTGAAGCCTAAATGGCAGCTCGCGTCTGCCTGGTCCACTATCACGAGGTTGGACTGAAGGGCAAGAACCGCGCACATTTTGAGCATATCCTCATGGATAACATTAAGGCGGCTTTGGCCGCCTTTTCCGTGAACGCCGTGTCTCGAATTTCCGGTTATATCCTCGTGACCTTTAACGAGCATCAGGCCGACGAAGCGGCGCGTGTCATCCGCACCGTCCCCGGCGTTGCCCGTGTGTCCCTGGCGTACCACACCAACCGCGACCCGCAGGAGTACTGCGCCGCCGCCGTCAAGGCGCTGCGCGAGTTTGGCCCCTTCGATTCGTTTAAGGTGCACGCCAAGCGCTCCAATACCGACTATGAGCTCACCTCGATTGATATCAATCGTCAGGTGGGCGAGGTGCTGTGCGAGGCCTTCCCCGATAAAAAGGTCCAGATGCACGACCCCGATGCGATGGTGCACGTACTGGTGGTCCAGGGTAGCGTTTACGTGTACGCGCGCTCCGAGCGCGGCGTGGGCGGTCTGCCGGTGGGTTCTGCCGGCAAGGTCGTGACGCTTCTGTCGTCGGGCATCGATTCTCCGGTGTCGACCTGGATGCTCGCGCGGCGCGGTGCGGTGTGCGTGCCGGTACATTTCTCCGGTCGTCCGCAGACTCCCGATACGAGCGAGTATTTGGTGCAGGACATCATCCGTGCGCTTGAGCCGGGTGTCCAGATCGGCCGCCTGTACGTGGTGCCGTTTGGCGATTGCCAACGTGAGATTTCCGTCACCTGCCCCAGTAACCTGCGCGTGATCATGTATCGCCGTATCATGTATTCGGTTGCTGAGCGCATCGCGCATATCGAGGGCGCCAAGGCCATCGTGACCGGCGAGTCGCTCGGTCAGGTTGCCTCCCAGACGCTCGAGAACATCATGGCCGTCAACGAGGCCGTGAAGATTCCCGTGTTCCGTCCGCTCATCGGGTCCGATAAGCAGGAGATCATTGCGCGCGCTCAGGAGATCGGCACGTTTGATATTTCCACTGAGGCGGCGCCCGACTGCTGCACGCTGTTTATGCCGCGTCGTCCCGAGACGCACGCCAAACTCGATGCCGTGCACGAGGCCTGGGAGTTGTTCGACCACGAGGAGATGATCGAGCGCTTGCTTAAGCAGACCGAGTACATTGACTTCTCCAGCAACACGTATAAGGCCCCTAAGACCTTAAAACGCAAACATTCGGAGCTTGCTCCGCGTGAGATTTACCAAGATCACGAATAATGTTGTGTATAGACCGGCGGTGCATTTGCATCGTCGGTCTTTTTGTATCTGGGCTTTTGGCGATAATCGGTTCATTTATCGACGTGTGCCTGAATAAATGGACATTTTTTCGCAAGGTTTTGGTCAGCTTTTGGTTTGACCGCGAAAACTGGTATGGACGTGCGGAAGCTTCGGCGCTCGTTTCCTGACACGATGGTGTTGGGAGGTGTTTGCTATGGCGCAGCGCGAGCAACACGAACGGGTTAAACGGATGGACCGCTGGGCAGAAAAGCTGCTCGGCCATAAGGCGGTGGTCCTGGCGATCCTGGTTGTCATTGCCGCTGCGAGTGGCTTAGCGATGGCAAGTTTTAATAGCCACTCCGGTGGCGTGTCGTTTGAGCGTAGTGACGAGGCGAGCGCCTCGGATGTGCGCGGGTCCGGGGATGCGTCTCCTGGTGATGATGAGTCTTCGGCCAAGAGTTCCTCTGCTGCCGAGGTCTACGTCGATGTGGATGGCGCCGTTGTAAGGCCTGGCGTGTATCGGCTCAAAGATGGAGCACGGGTGTCCCAAGCGATTGATGCCGCCGGAGGGCTTACAGCCGAGGCGGATGTGACAGGGCTTAATCGTGCGTCCAAGATCACAGATGGCCAAAAGATTTATGTTCCGACGGTGGGGGAGCAACAAGCGGCCGCGGCGGTCGGCGGGGCCGAAAGTAGTGCTGCCACGACCCTTGGCGCGGGGTCTTCGTCGGGGCTCGTGAACATCAATACGGCAAGTGCGGCGGAGCTGCAGACGCTCTCGGGCATTGGGCCTTCTATGGCTCAGTCGATTATCGATGAGCGGACAAAGAACGGTGCTTTTGCCTCAGTCGATGACCTGATGCGCGTATCGGGAATCGGTGAGAAGAAGCTCGCCAAAATCAAAGATTGCATCTGCGTATGAGTACGCTCGAGCGCGAGCATGTGATGCCCCCGCGGCCCCTCATGCCATGGACGATGGCCTTGTGTGCCGGCCTGTGCGTTAGCTGTGTCTTGGTGCTCAACGTGGCCGCCGATGCGATACTGGGGGAGCAGACATCGACGGTCGGACCGCTTGTAGTTATTTCGGTTGCGGCGTCGCTGTGCATGGTGCTGGCTCGATTTTGTGAGCGACTTGTCCTGTGGAAACGTTGGCTATATGCCGCAGCTATCGGTTTGCTGGCGGGCTCGATTGTTTCGGCGTGGTGGGCTGTGGGTGCGCTAAGTGCCACGAAGGCGCTCGACGGTCGAGCGGCAAGCAGTCTCGAGTTTGTCGTGCAGGGTGATCCGTCCATAAACGATGGGACGTATTCCTACACCTGCGAAACATGCGTGGACGGCAGGCGCTTGGGTGAGGTTCGTCTGTCGTGCGACCGCGAGCTTGGTGCCGGGTCTCATGTGCGTGTTGTCGGCCGTGTTTCGCGCTTTCAGAATGATGCGTATGGACGGTCGCGCGTACTCCGAGGCGAGGTGCGCAAGGTTAAAGCCGTTCGGATTGTGTCGGTCGATGAGGGCTCATCTGGTCCGCTGCTTCGGCTGCGAAATGGGCTGCTTGTGTCCATCGCGCCGGCGACCGACTCGGCGCGTGCGCTCATAGCCGGTGCTGTCTGCGGTCGTTCTGCCGAGCTGCGCGCCCAGCCGGCGGGCGACTGGTTTTCGGTGACGGGAACGGCGCATCTTATCGCCGTCTCGGGCAGCCATTTGGCTATCGTGGGGTTTGTAATCGAGGGTGTCTTGCAAAAGACGCGCCTCTCTCGTGGGCTTCAGCGAGGGCTGCTGGTGCTGGTCCTTGCTGCCTATGCCGTCTTTACGGGCGCCTCGCCCTCGGCCGTGCGCGCGTGCTGTATGGTGGCGGCGTCGCTTGTCGCCAACGGTGCCGGACGTCGTCGGCATGGTCTCTCGGCTCTATTTGTGACCATGGCAATCTTTGTCTTGCTGCGTCCGACGGTATTTTTCGAGATGGGATTTCAGCTTTCGTGCGCCAGTGTCTTTGCCATCCTTTGTTTTTGCCCCTACGCCACCTATGCCTTAGCTGAGCTGGGCGTGCCCTCGGGGGTTGCCAGTATTTTGTCCGTCACGCTGTGCTCGCAGCTGGCGACTCTTCCCGTTACCATTCCCGCATTCGGGACGTTTTCCCTCATTGCCCCGCTCGCAAATGCCATGATCGGTCCGGTGATAAGCGTGCTGCTGGCTTCATCGGTTGTGCTGGCGCTCTGCTCGCTTGTGCCGCTGTTGAGCCAGGGGGCGCTCGTCGTTCCCATGATTGCCGCCCGTTGCGCGCTGTTTTTTGAGCAGCTTTTTGCTGCTGTTCCGGGCGCATCCGTTACTGTGCCGCCCGATACGGTCTGGGTATACGTGGTGCCGTTCGCGCTGGCGGTCCTCTTGGTCTGGTGGCCACGTCCCCGCGCACGCCCCATGGCGGCGGGGCTTGCATGCCTGGTGCTCTTGGCTGCGATTCCGTACGTCTACTGGGATCGATTCGCGTCGCCTTCGGTGACGGTGCTCGATGTGGGGCAGGCCGATGCGATTCTTATCCGCCAGGGTGGCGCCGTGGCGCTCGTGGACTGTGGGCTCGATGAGCGCGTGGTGCCGGCGTTGGTTCGCAATAACGTGCACCATATCGACGCCGTCTTTGTGACGCATTGGGATGAGGATCACTGGGGTGGTCTGCCTGCCGTGCTCGAACAGTTTTCGGTCGGAACGATTGCCGTGGCGGCGGATGCGCTGGAGGATGCTCCTGCCGAGGTAATGAGCCGACCTGGCGTGGAGTATCGGCAGGTGCGCCGTGGGGACGCGATCGATATCGGCGCGTTTCGGGCTCGTGTGATGTGGCCGTTTGACACGGTGGATGGCGAGGGCAATGAAGACTCGCTTGTCTTGCTGCTCAGTTATGTCCAAGGAGGCCAGAGCCTCCGCATGCTACTCACCGGCGACGCCGAGCTCGATCAGGAACGCGAGTTTGTACAAGAGGTGGGGGATATCGATGTGCTCAAGCTGGGACATCACGGCTCAAAGGTATCTGTCGACCTAGACCTGCTGGAAAAGCTTAAGCCCGAGCTCTCTATCGCGAGTGCGGGCGAGGGCAACCGCTACGGCCATCCATCTGACGCCTGCATCGATGCCGTTTAGGAAGCGGGTGGTGCATTCGCATGCACCATCGAACACGGTGATATCACCATTAAGCCGACCGCGAAGGGCTTTGCGATGCGATGCCAGCGGCCGTGGTGACATCGTTGGCGCGCGGTGAGACCCTGGGCTAAAATGGCACGGTACGAATTCGAGAGTCTGCGAGAGGGGAGCGCAATGTCCGAAACCGGTCTGCTGCCGGCATATCTGATCGTCGGTACCGATGGGGTCAAGCGCGACCACGCCGTCTCGCGTATGAAAGCTCGCTTGGAAAAGTCGGGTATGGTTGAGTTCAACCTCGATGAACGCGACATGACCAAGGACCCCGATATCGAGTCGATCATCGGCTCGCTCAATACCTTTCCCATGAGTAGCGAGTTTCGCCTGGTGATCCTCGACGGCTGCTCCAAGCTCGCCAAGGCGGTCTCGGAACCGCTCGTCGAGTACCTCGCAAGTCCCAGCCCCACGACGGTCTGTCTCATTATCGCCGACTCACTTGCCAAGAATACGCGCCTGTATAAGGCAATCGCCAAGATCGACAAGAAGGCTGTCGTCGATTGCTCGGGTACCAAGCGCTGGGAACTGCCGCGCCGCGTTCAGCAGATGGCGACGCAGCACGGTAAGTCCATCTCGACGGCTGCTGCCGAGGAGCTCGTCTCGCGTTCGGGCGAAAACACGCGCATGCTCGATAACGATCTGGCAAAGCTCGTCCAGATGGTCGAGGCGCCTCAGATTGAGCTTGCCGACGTGGAGCGCTGGATTGTGCGTACGGCCGAGGTTCAGCCCTGGGACTTCCTCAACGCCGTCTCGGCTCGCGATATGCGGCGTTCGCTCGAGCTCTTTAAGCTTCTGCCCTCCAAGAGCTACGTGTGGACCTACACGCTGCTATGCGGTCGCATCCGTGAGCTGATCGTCGCCAAGGCGCTCGATGGGCGTGGACAGGGGCGTGAGCTCGCCGCGTCGCTCAAGCTTCAGGCCTGGCAGGTCAAGAATCACCTTACCTGGGCACGTCGTTTTTCTATGACCGAGCTCGTTGCCGCGCTCGAGGGTGCCGTCGATGTGGAGCTCGCGCTCAAGGGTTCGGCCGATTCGGAGACCGCGCTTTTGCTCTGGATTACGAACATCTTGAGAAAATCGTGATGATACCTGCCTATTTGACAAATTCGTTCTATCCCTTTGAGGGGGAGCGTGCTATAGTAGGCGCTTGCATGACCTCACCGTGTCTCAGAGGTGTCATACATTTTTTGCAAGGAACTCGAAAGGAACTCCAGAAGTGGCAAACATTAAGTCTCAGAAGAAGCGTATCCGCACCAATGAGGCAGCTCGCATGCGTAACAAGGCTGTCAAGTCCGAGCTCAAGACGCTGACCAAGCACGTCCAGTCCGCCGTCGCCGAGGGCGACGCCGAGAAGGCCCAGGCTGCCCTCAAGACCGTCACCAAGCGTCTCGACATGGCTGCCGCTAAGCATGTCATCCACAAGAACCAGGCTTCCAACCGCAAGTCCGGTCTTGCCAAGCTCGTGAACAGCATCAACGCTTAAGTTGTAAATTTCACACCACACAGATTACGCGCATAAATGGAGCCTGTTTTATGGAACAGGCTCCATTTTTTGTACCGCTCGGGTAAGATAGTCCGCATGAATACTTCAATTGACATTTCCCACATCCGCAACTTCTCGATCGTTGCGCATATCGACCATGGCAAGTCCACGATCAGTGACCGCATCCTCGAGCTCACCCATACCGTCGATGAGCGCGACATGGAGTCGCAGCTGCTTGACACGATGGACATCGAGCGCGAGCGCGGCATCACGATCAAGTCCAATGCCGTCCGCGTGTCCTATGACGCCGATGACGGCGAGACGTATCAGTTCAACCTGATCGATACGCCGGGCCACGTGGACTTCACCTACGAGGTCTCGCGTTCGCTGGCCGCTTGCGAGGGTGCGGTGCTCGTCGTGGACGCCACTCAGGGCGTCGAGGCGCAGACTGTTTCCAACGCGACGCTCGCCATGAACGCCAACTTGGACATTGTTCCGGCCATCAACAAGATCGACCTTCCCTCGGCGCACCCTGACGAGGTTAAGACCGAGATAGAAGACGATCTGGCCATTCCCGCCGACGATGCCGTGTGCGTGTCGGGCAAGACCGGCGAGGGCATCCACGATCTGCTGGAGTCCATTGTCTTTTTGATCTCGCCTCCCAAGGGCGATGCAAATGGCCCTCTCAAGGCACTTATTCTGGATTCGTACTTCGATGAGTACCGCGGCGTCGTCGCCACGGTGCGCGTCTTTGACGGTTCCATCAAAAAGGGCGATACCCTGCGCATGATGCAGGCCAAGGGCGACTTTTTGGTCGACGGCGTGGGCGTCAAGCGCCCTGCCGAGACGCCGGTCGATGCTCTGACCGTCGGCGAGGTCGGCTATGTGGTCACGGGTCTGAAGGACCCCGAGGCTGTGCGCGTGGGCGATACCCTTACGTGGGCTTCGAACCCCTGCCCCGAGCCGCTGCCGGGCTACCGCGAGGCCAAGCCCATGGTCTACACGGGCCTGTTCCCCATCGACAACAAGGACTACGAGAACCTGCGCGACGCGCTCGATAAGCTGCACGTCAACGATCCGTCGTTGGTGTGGGAGCCTGAGACGTCGGTGGCGCTGGGCTTTGGCTTCCGCGTGGGCTTCCTGGGCCTGCTTCACATGGAGGTCGTCAAGGAGCGTCTGGAGCGCGAGTTCAATCTGGACCTGATCGCCACGAGCCCCTCGGTCGACTACCACGTGTACAAGACTGACGGCGAGATGGTCGATGTCCGCAGCCCGCAGGATCTGCCCGAGGCCACGCGCATCGAGCGTATCGAAGAGCCGTACCTCAAGGCAAAGATCATCTGCCCGCCCGAGTATACGGGTGCCGTCATGCAGCTCGCTATCGAGCACCGTGGCGTCACAACCGATATGATTCACCTGACGAGCAAATCGGTCGAGATGCGCTTTGATATGCCGCTCGCCGAGCTCATCTTGGATTTCTTCGATCAGCTCAAGAGCCGCACCAAGGGTTACGCCTCGCTCGACTACGAGTTCAACGAATATCGCCCCTCCGAGCTCGTCAAGCTCGACATCCTGCTTTCGGGCGATGAGGTGGACGCGCTGTCGTTTATCGTGCACAAGGATAAGGCCTACGGTCTTGCCCGCGGCCTGTGCGACAAGCTCAAGGAGATTATCCCGCGACAGCTGTTCGAGGTGCCTATCCAGGGCGCCATCGGCAACAAGATCATCGCCCGCTCCACCGTTAAGGCGCGCCGCAAGGACGTGCTGGCCAAGTGTTACGGCGGCGATATCTCGCGAAAGCGCAAACTGCTCGAGAAACAGAAAGAGGGCAAGAAGCGTATGAAGGCCATCGGCTCGGTCGAGGTCCCGCAGGAGGCCTTTATGGCGATTCTCAAGGTGGACGAGTAGGTCCATGGCGCTTTCTGAATACAGCAAGCGGCTGCTGGGCTTCTATGCCGAGCAGCCGTTCCTTATGGCTCCCATGGCGGGCGTAACCGACCCCGCCTATCGCATCATGTGCCGCCGTCGCGGTGCCCATCTTGCCTATAGCGAGATGGTGAGCGTGGCGGGCCTTGCCTATGCCAGCAACAAGACGTGGCGCCTGGTGTTGCCGGCCGACGAGGAGCAGCAGATCTGCGTGCAGCTCTTTGGTTCCAAGCCCGATCAGTTTGCGAGTGCCGTCGCTGCCGTCGAGGAACGCGTGGGCGATCGCCTGTCATTGATTGATATCAACATGGCCTGTCCGGCTCGCAAGGTCGTTACCAAGGGCGAGGGCTCGGCGCTTATGCGCACGCCCGACCTGGCCGAGAAGATTGTCGAGGCAGCGGTGGGCGCGGCTCATGTTCCCGTGACCGTGAAGATCCGCAAGGGTTTTTATGCCGAGGATCGCAACGCCGCAACGTTTGCCCAGATGCTCGAAGGGGCGGGCGCCTCCGCAGTTGCCGTGCACGGTCGTTGTGCCACGCAGCTCTATACGGGCCAGGCCGATTGGTCTGTCGTCGATGAGGTTGCCGACGCTGTCGAGATTCCCGTGATTGGTTCGGGCGATGTGTTTTCGGCTGAGGACGCTGCTGAACATCTGCGAGGCTCGGGTGCCAGCGCAGTGTTTATCGCGCGCGGCATCTACGGCAATCCGTGGGTGTTCGGCGATGCCCGAGCCCTTGCATTCGATGGCACGCCGGTTCCTTCTCGCTCCTCGGTCGAGCGCCTGGAGGCTCTGCGTGAGCACCTGACGTTGACGCACGAGCTTCTGCCGCTTATGTCGCGCGCCCGTACGTATGCAAGCTGGTACTTAAAGGGCATGCCCCATGCCGCCGCCTGGCGCGCTCAGGTGGTGCGCTGCTCCACGTACGAGGAGTTTATGGCGCTGGTCGATGATATCGAGCGCGACGTGGTGGCCTGCGAGGCCGCGCTTGCCGCCGGTGAGTCGGTGCCCGCTCATCCGCTGGAGGCTTAAGGGTGGCCGTTACCGCGCTGTATGTGCACGTGCCGTTTTGCGCTCAAAAATGCCGCTATTGCGACTTTGATTCGCGCAGCTTCGCTCCGTGCGACCTGGGTGCTGCGCTCGATGCCTATTTTGAGCAACTGCATGCGCGGCTCGATGCCTTTGGAGACGCCGGGGCGCTTGCACAGGTCCGCACCGTCTATGTTGGCGGCGGCACGCCGTCGCTGGCAGGGGAGCGCCTGGTGAAACTCGCCCGGCGTATCTCTGCGTGGTGTAAGCCCGTTGAGTTTACCTGCGAGGCTAATCCTGAGTCGTTGACTTCGCAGCTCACCGCGGCGCTTGCCGGGGTGAGCGTCACGCGCATTTCTCTGGGAGTCCAAACCCTCGACAACGCCGAGCTTGCTGCGATTGGCCGTATTCACGATGCCGACCGGGCGCTCGCTGCCATCGCGACGGTCAAGAACGCTGGGCTTGACGTGTCGTGCGATCTTATGTGTGGGCTTCCCGGACAGACTGCAGCGAGTTGGAAGAGCACGCTCGATGGCGTGCTGACGGCGGCTCCGCATCATGTGTCGGTTTACCCGCTCACGCTCGAGGAGGGGACGCCCCTCTATCGCATGGCGTGCCGCGATGAGTCGCTCGAGCCCGATGAGGATTTCCAAGCCGCATGCATGGACGTTGCGCGCGAGCGGCTGAGTTTGGCGGGCTACCATCCGTATGAGGTGGCGAGCTACGCGCTCGATGGGCATGAATGCGCCCACAACATTGCCTATTGGACCGGACAGGGCTATCTGGGCCTGGGTCGTTCTGCCGCGGGTATGCTCGATGCCGAGGATTTCGATCGCTTGGCCGGGCTGTTTCCCAACGTTCCCGCTCGCGGCGATGCGCATCGCATGCGACTGGTGCAACGTGACGATGGCGCGACAGCGTTTGAGGCCGAGTACCTGTCGCATCGCGAGGCGGCGGCCGAGGATTTGATGCTCGCCTGCCGCATGACGCGCGGCATTGGGCCCGAACTGTTGGTTCACTCGGCAAGCGTGATTGCTGCAGACGAGCTGGCAGCTGCCTGCGATCGCGCGCTCGAATTGGGTCTTGCCGCTTGGGTGCCCGGTCATGTTGAAGGACATGCGGGGTGTGTCACCTCAAAAGACGTTATCGCAGGTCGCGCCCGCGCCCGTTTAGCGCCGACCCACTTGGGCTGGCTCGATGGAAATATGCTGTTCGAGCTGTTTTGGGGTCTAGCCTAGGCCGCTCGGGTAGAATTACCGCAATATATACGCTGCTGTGAGCAGGAGGTTGCCGCGCATGGCGACGATGAACGAAAAAGATTACTACGAGATTTTGGGTGTCTCCAAGGACGCCACCTCGCGTGATATTCAAAAGGCTTTCCAGCAAAAGGCCCGCAAGCTCCATCCGGACGTCAATAAAGAGCCGGATGCCGAGGAGAAGTTTAAAGAGGTTTCCGAGGCCTACGCCGTGCTCTCGGACGAGCAGAAGCGTGCGCGTTACGACGCCATGCGTTCGGGTAATCCCTTTGCCGGTGCACCGACGGCTTCGCCCTATGGCGGTGGCTATGCCGGCAGCGCCGGTTACGGCAATCCCTTTGACGGCGGTTTCCCCTTCGGGGGCGCCTGGGGTCAGCCCCGTCGCGGTCAGGCGGCCTACAACCCCGAGAGTGGCGCCAACGTGGTCGTCGATATCAAGCTCGACGCCAAGGAGGCTAAGGGCGGTGCCCACAAGACCGTTCGCTACACCCGCTTTTACACCTGCGGACATTGTGGCGGATCGGGCTCCGTTTCGTCAGAGCATGCCCACACCTGTCCGAGCTGCGGTGGTCGCGGCCATATCGATGTCGACCTGTCCTTCCTGTTTGGTGCCGGCACGTTCCAGACGGTTTGTCCTGAGTGCCGCGGTTCCGGCAAGGTCGTTGCCGACCCCTGCCCCGATTGCGGTGGCAGCGGCCGTACCCGCGTGACCTCCGAGCAGACGATTGAGTTTCCCGCCGGCACGCATGATGGCGACGAGGTGCGCATCCCCAACATGGGTCACGCCGGCACGAATGGCGCTTCGGGCGGCGATCTGGTCGGTCGTGCGCACGTGGAGGCCGAGCGCCTGGAGGGCAAGGCTCGCACCGGCTTCTACCTCATGGGTATCATCGCGCCGTTTTTGGTGCTGTCGGCCATTTCGGGCGTGTTTTCCGCCTTTGCCATGATGTGCTTCATTCCGTTTGCCATGGGCTTGTTCATGGTGCTGTCGGACGGCGTGCTTCATCGCAGTCTGCTGTGGTGGAAGCGCGGTGCGATACAGTTTGCCAATGGATTTGCCAACGGTTTTATGTTCGCGCTCGTGTCGGTTTGGTTCGCGAGCTGCTCACAGCGGGCCGTGCTTTCTCCTTACGGAGTTCAATAACATCAAACCCTCTGTTTGCGCCCGGCCCAGCTTGGGTATAGGACGCACTGTGACAATAATGAAAGTTGGAAGGATTCGGTCGTGTCGGAAAAAAGGGATTACTACGAGGTACTTGGCGTTGACAAGGATGCCGACGCGCGGACGATTAAGCGCGCGTTTCTAAAGAAAGCCCGTACGGTACACCCGGATGTTTCGGACGACCCCGAGGCCGAGGCCAAGTTCAAAGAACTCAACGAGGCCTATTCCGTTCTTTCCGACGAGCAAAAGCGTGCTAACTACGACCGTTACGGCACCGCGGACGGCCCCGGTGGCTCTGGCTATGTCGACATCAACGATATCTTTGGTGGCATGGGCATGGACGACCTGTTCTCGTCGTTCTTTGGCGGTGGCGCCGGTGGTGGCGCTCGCAGCCGTCGCGAGCGCCGTCGCGGTCGCGATATGGCCATCTCCCTTTCGGTGACGCTCGAGGAGGCGGCGCTCGGCTGCAAAAAGACGATCAGCTACGACCGTCTTGCCCCTTGCGAGGACTGCAATGGTACCGGTAAGGCCGAGGGCGCGACCGAAAAGCAGTGCAGCCGCTGTCACGGTACAGGCTATGTGACGACGGTCCAGCGTTCTTTCCTGGGCCAGGTTCAGTCCTCTTCGCCCTGTCCCGACTGCCACGGCGAAGGCACGGTCATCGATCATCCCTGCGAGACCTGTGATGGCCAGGGCCGCACGCCTTCTCACGAAAAGATTGACATCGATATTCCCGCCGGTGTTTCGACCGGTCGCCAGCTGCGCGTGAGCGGTTTTGGCGAGGCCGGCCTTCGTGGCGAGCCGTCGGGCGACCTGATCGTCAACGTGCGTGTCGCCGACCACGAGCGTTTTAAGCGTAATGGCGATGACCTGTATCTTGTGAGTGATATCTCGATTGCGCAGGCCGCGCTCGGTTGCGAGATTGAGGTCGAGGGCATTATGCCTGTCGAGGTCGTCAAGGTGTGCGTCCCCGCCGGCACGCAGTACGGTGACACCGTGAGCGTCAACAATTACGGCATGCCGCGTATCGGCGGTGGCGGTTCGCGCGGTCGTCTGGTCGTGCAGCTGCGCGTGGTCGTCCCCACCAATCTCTCCAATAAGCAGCGCGAACTGCTTCGCGCCTTTGCCGACGAGATGGGCGATGACGTCGCCTCCGGTAAGAAGTCGGTGACCGACCGTATCAAGAGTGCCCTCGACGATATCCTCGATTAAGGAGCCCGTGTGCTCGCACCCCATATTTCCGTCGTCAACCTCGGATGCCGTGTCAACCGGGTTGAGTCCGACCGTATCACTGCCGATCTTATGCGCCTGGGCTTTGCGATGGTGGAGCCCCAGGACGCCGATCTGATCGTTATCAATACCTGTGCCGTGACGGGGGAGGCCGAGGCCAAGACCCGCAAGGCCGTCCGTCACGCCCTGGCCTATCCGGGCGAGCCTTACGTGGTCGTAACCGGCTGCGTCGTCAACCTGCATCCCGAGGAGCTGCTGGAGCTCTCCGACCGCGTGATCGCCGAACCGTCCAAGATAGACGTCGCCGAGCGCGTCTGCGAGGTGCTGGGTGTCGAATCCGATAGCGTGCCCGCCTGCAGCGATGGCGACGTGGTCGATGCGCTCGGTCGTTCGCGACTGGGCGTGAAGATCCAGGATGGCTGCAACCACCGCTGCACCTATTGCATCGTGTGGAAGGCCCGCGGCCCCGAGCGCTCCGTGCCCGTCGAGTCCGTGCTCGAACAGGTGCGTGAAGCCCAGGAGGCCGGCGTGCCCGAGGTCGTGCTGACCGGCGTGAACCTGGGTGCCTATGACGGCAAGAGCGCGACCGACGAACATGTCGAGATCGATGAGCTGCTCCAGGCCATCATGGAGCGCACCGAGATCGCCCACGTGCGCATCTCCTCGGTGGAGCCCATGGATATTTCAGAGCGCTTGCTCAAGGTGATGGCTCGCTATCCGAAGCGTATCGCGCCGTTTTTGCACCTGCCCGTGCAGTCTGGCTGCACGGCGACGCTGCATCGCATGGGCCGTCCCTATAGTGCCGAGGCCTTTGAGGATACGGTGCGCATGATCCGCGCTAACCTGCCACAGGCGTCTCTTTCGTGCGATGTCATCGTCGGTTTTCCTGGCGAGACGGACGATGAGTTCGAGGAGTCGCTGGCGCTGTGCCGTCGCGTGGGCTTTTCGCGCATGCACGTGTTCCGCTATAGCAAGCGCCCCGGCACGCTCGCCGCCGACATGCCCGACCAGGTACCGCCCGAGATTATGGCCGAGCGCAGCCGTCGCATGCGCGCGACGGCTCAGGAGCTTGCGATCGCCGATGCCCGCCGCCGCGTGGGCACGGTCGAGCGCGCCGTGCTTGAGTATGGCGACAACCTGACGCTCGGCTCGTTCCATCATGCCCGTCTCGATGATACCTTTGGACTCACAGCCCCGTGCCTGCTCGATGTTGCTATCATCGGAGTCGATGATTCCGGCTTGGTCCACGCACGCAGGGAGGTTCATGGAAGCCTCGAAGATTAGACTTACCGTTCCCGAGGGTGTCGACCCCTCGCGTGTTTTGGGCGCCGGCGATGGCGTCCTTCGTGCACTCGAGAACTTGGTGCGCGCCCATGTGGTTGCCCGCGGTGACAGCGTTGCCGTGAGCGGCGATCCGGACGAGGTTGAGCTGGTCGCGCGTTTTTTCGAACACGCCTTTCGTGAGGCTGCTGCCGGGCGCACGCTTTCTGCCGATGATGTCTCGCGCTGTCTGGCCGTTCTGCGCGACGGCGAGCATGATGCCTCGTCGCTGCGCGATGACGTGCTGCTATCCTATCGCGGTCGCGTCATCCGCCCCAAGACGCTCGGTCAAAAGCGCTATGTGGATGCCATCCGCTCGCATACCATCACGTTTGGCCTCGGTCCCGCCGGTACCGGTAAAACCTATCTGGCCATGGCGCTTGCCGTCGCTGCGCTCAAGCGCCATGAGGTGGGCCGCCTGATCCTGACGCGCCCGGTTGTCGAGGCAGGTGAGAACCTGGGCTTTTTGCCCGGCACCCTCGAGGAAAAGATCGACCCGTATATGCGTCCGCTCTATGATGCCCTCTTTGACATGATGGATCGCGAACGCACCGATGAGCTTATGGAGCGTGGCGTGATTGAGATCGCCCCGCTCGCCTACATGCGCGGCCGAACGCTGAGTGATGCCTTTGTGGTGCTCGATGAGGCACAAAACACGACGCCCGAGCAGATGAAGATGTTCCTGACGCGCCTGGGTTTTAATTCCAAGTTCGTGATTACCGGCGACCTGAGCCAGCGTGACCTGGTGGGTCGTCGCGGCGGTCTTGCCGACGTTGAGAAGATTTTGGGTCGCGTCGACGATGTGGCGTTTTCTCACCTGGAGCGCGCCGATGTGGTGCGCCATGCCTTGGTGGGGCGCATCGTCGAGGCCTATGATGCATACGACGATGCGCGCGAGCAGCGCGCACACGATCGAAAGGAGTCCCGTTGAGTGTATTGATCAGCAACGATGCCGAGCTCGATACGCTGCTCGATGCCCAGGAGGTGGAGCACATCTGCGGATTTGTGCTTGCCGCCGAGAGTGTTGAGCGTGAGGTCGAGATTTCCCTTTCGTATGTCGATGAGGACGAGATGCACGAGCTCAACCACGAGTGGCGCGGTATCGACCGCACCACCGATGTCCTCTCGTTTGAATGCGACTCGGCCTTTGACGAGGACATTCCCGCCGACGAGACGCTCGAGCTCGGCGATATTATCCTGGCCCCGCAGGTTATTGCCCGCCAGGCCCCCGGCTTTGGCAACAGCCCCGCCGATGAGTGCCGCCTGATGCTCGTGCACGGCATGCTGCACCTGCTGGGTTACGACCACATCGAGGACGATGAAGCCGAGGTCATGGAGGCGCGTGAGGATGCCATCCTGCGCGACCTGGCGCTCGAGCGCGGCGAGGACCCCAAGCTGGTCCACGTCGGCCCCATAACCAATCATGCCCACGACTAGGAGCCGTCTATGATTCCCGGATCGAACAAGGACCATCCGTCCTTTTTAAAGTCGTTCTCATACGCCATGGAGGGCTTCGTTACCGCCGTCAAGACCGAGCGCAATATCAAGGTCATGCTCGTGGCGGGCGTGTGCACCGTCATTGCCGGCTGCATCGTGGGGCTCGATATTGCCGAGTGGGCTACGGTCATCATCTGCTGCGGCCTGGTGATTCACGGCGAGCTGTGCAATACCGCCATGGAGGCGATTGTCGACCTGGCGACCCAGGAGCTGCATCCGCTGGCCAAGCGCGCGAAGGATATCGCCGCTGCCTCTGTATACGTTCTTTCCATTACCGCCGCGATCGTGGGCTTGCTTGTCTTTGCCCACGCGCTCGACTTTATTTAGAAAGGGATTCCCATGTCCGACAATATGCAGCCTACCGATGAAGTTTTGGATGACGAGGTCCTGGACGAGGGTGAAGGTGCCGATTCGTTTGACGAGGTCGAGGAGTTCGACCCGTTTGAGGGTATGAGCGACGAGGAGCTCGATGCCCTGTGCGACGAGGATGAGGGCCTTACGGGCTTTGGCGACGTGGAACCCGGTTTCCGCAGCGGCTTCGTGGCCCTGGTCGGCCGCCCCAACGCCGGCAAGTCCACGCTGCTCAACGCCTGTTACGGCAAGAAGGTTGCTATCACCTCTCCGGTGGCCCAGACGACCCGCCGCCGTATGCGCGCCGTGGTCAACCGCCCCGGTTACCAGCTGGTCTTCGTTGATACGCCGGGTATCCACAAGCCTAAGGACGGCCTGGGCTCCGAGCTCAACAAGAGCGCGTTGTTTGAACTGAACGATGTCGATGTTGTCGCGTTTTTGATTGACGCCACCAAGCCGATTGGCAGGGGGGACGCCTGGGTCGCCGAGCGCGTCAAGAATGCCCGCTCCAAAAAGGTCCTGGTGCTCACGAAGGCCGACGAGGCCGATCCCGCACAGGTCATGGAGCAGCTCAAGGCCGCTCACGAGCTTATGGAATACGACGATGAGATCGTGACGTCGTCGGTCAAGAACTTCAACGTCGATGCGTTTATCGAGACCGTCGCTCACTTCTTGCCCGAGGGCCCGCGCTGGTTCCCCGAGGACATGGGCACCGACGCGTCCGACGAGACCCTCGTGGCCGAGTTTGTGCGTGAGAAGGTTCTGCGTCGCACCCGCGACGAGATCCCTCACTCCGTGGGCGTCATCTGTGACGCGCTCGAGCAGACTAAGAAGGTCCTGCACGTGCACGCCACGATTTACGTCGAGCGCGAGGGGCAGAAGGGCATCATCATCGGCAAGGGCGGCGAGATGATCAAGCGTATTGGCATCGATGCCCGTCGCGATCTTGAGCGCATCTTTGGCACCCAGGTCTTTTTGGAGCTCGACGTGAAGGTCAAGGCCGGCTGGCGCGATGACGAGGCGCAAATCCGCCGCTTTGGCTATAACGCTGAAGATTAAGCCTCGGCGTTCATGGCAGGCTCTCGCACATATCGCACAAAGGTACTCGTCCTCGACAAGACGAAGCTCAAGGAAACCGACCTGATCTTGACGATGCTCGACGAACGGGGGCGGCAGGTGCGTGCCGTGGCAAAGGGCGCCCGCAAGCCCGGTGGGCGCCTGGCCGCACGCTGCGAGCTTTTCTGTACCGTCGATATGCTGCTCGCGCATGGACGGTCGCTCGACGTGGTTTCCCAGGCGGAGCTTATGGAGGCGCCGCTCGGTGCTGCTCCTGACTACGAGACGACCTGTGCCGCCAGCGCGATTGCCGAGGTTGCGCGCGTGTGCTCGTTCGAGGATGCCGAGGATCCATTTACCTTCGCCATCACGCAGCGGGCGCTCACGCTTGTCGGCAGCGGGCTCGACTCGGCACATATGGACCTGCTCGTGGCGGCCTTTGTCTTTAAACTGCTGTCGCACGTTGGTTACCGACCCGATTTCTCGGCTTGCGTGCTGTGCGGAGACCCCATGCTGTCGTATTTTTCGCCCCAGGCGGGCGGCCTCATGTGCGGCTCATGCGCGTCGAGCGTTCCGGGCGCCGAGTTGGTCTCAACCGGTGAGGTTGCATGGCTTCGCGCTCTGATGTCCATGACGTTCGATATCCTTATGGACGAGAGGATCGATCCGCATACGGCTGCGTTTTTGCTGGGGCTTTCGCATGTTTGGGCCGCCACGCACACCGATCAGCGGCTCCGTGCGATGGAATTCATGTTGGGTCGGTGATGATGCGCAGGCGCGCGCCGCTTGTGGTAACATACCGACCTGTTGGTACCTCGACCTTGGATGCTCGCTCCACCGGCGGCTTCCCAGTCCGAGGCGAATAGAGTCGCCCGCGGGCGACGCGAAACGAAAGGTGAAACAATGACTGTTTCCAAAGAGCGCAAGGCGGAGCTGACCGCCCAGTTCGGTAACTCCCCGGTCGATACCGGTAACCCCAAGGTTCAGGTCGCCATCCTGTCCGAGCGCATCAAGGAGCTGACCGAGCACATGAAGTCCCACCAGAAGGACTTCCACACCCGTCGTGGCCTGCTCATGCTCGTTGGCCGTCGTCGTCGTCTTCTCTCCTACATCAAGAAGAACGACATCGTCGAGTACCGTGAGCTCATCAAGGCTCTGGGCATCCGCGACAACATCCAGTAAGGATTTGTACATGCTAAGAGCGTCCTGCGCAGCGGGGCGCTCTTTTTGTGTAAGGGCGTGAACAATCACGCTCTGAAGCGTGGCGGGGGCAGGGGGCCCGCGTCACATGAGAAGCCCGCAGGCAAGGGGCCTGTGGGGTAAAGGAGAACAATGACACTCGTATCCAAGACCTTTGAGCTGTACGGCAAGACCTACACCTTCGAGTCCGGCGAGCTTGCCAAGCAGGCCACCGGCGCTTGTCTGGTCAAGCAGGGTGACACTACGATGCTCGACACCGTGGTCGTCTCCAAGGAGCGCAAGAATTACGACTTCTTCCCGCTGACCGTCGACTTCAACGAGAAGATGTACGCTGCCGGCCGTATCCCGGGTGGCTACCTCAAGCGTGAGGGCCGCCCCAGCGAGAAGGCCACGCTCACGGCTCGTATGATCGACCGCCCGATTCGCCCGAGCTTCCCGGACGGCTTCCGCAACGAGGTGCACATCGTCGCCACCTCGCTCGTCGCCGATCAGGTCAACCCCTTCGACGTCATCAACGTCATGGGCGCCTCTTTGGCCATGACGCTCGGCGGCGTGCCCTTCGAGGGTCCGCTTGCCTGCGTGCGCATCGGCCGCAACGTGGAGACCGGCGAGTTTATCGTCAACCCCACCTATGAGGAGCGCGAGAATTCCGACCTGGACCTGGAGCTGGGCGGCTCTGCCGACTTCATCTCGATGGTCGAGGCCGGCGCCGAGGAGATCTCCGAGGACGACATGCTCGCTGCTATGAAGTTTGGTCAGGAGGCCCTCGCTGCCTTCTGCCAGGCCCAAGACGAGTTCGTCGCCGAGTGGGAGCAGGTCAACGGCGCTATCGTTAAGAAGGAGTATCCGCTCGACCAGCCCGTCGAGGAGGTCCAGGAGCGCATCTTCGCCCACTACGACGAGATGGCCGCTGCCCTGCGCGACGCCGACAAGCTTTCCCGCATCGGTAAGGTCGAGGCTCTGAAGGAGTCCATCCGTGCCGAGTTCACCGACGAGGAGCAGGCCGCCTGGGAGCGCGAGATCCCCGTGGTGCTCAAGAAGCTCGAGAAGAAGGCCATGCGCACCATGGTCGTCGAGACCGGCGAGCGCGTCGACGGTCGCGCCGCCGACGAGATTCGTCCCATCATGGTGAAGGACAACTACCTGCCGCTCGTTCACGGCTCCGGCCTGTTCCAGCGCGGTCAGACTCAGGTGCTCTCCGTCCTGTCGCTTGGTATGCTCAACGAGGGCCAGCGTCTGGATACCATCGAGCCCACCGAGGGCAAGCGCTACATGCACCACTACAACTTCCCGCCGTTCTGTACCGGCGAGACTGGCCGCATGGGCAGCCCCAAGCGCCGCGAGATCGGTCACGGCAACCTGGCCGAGCGCGCTCTGCTCCCGGTGCTTCCCGACGAGAACGAGTTCCCCTACGCCATCCGCGTGGTCTCCGAGGTCATGGAGTCCAACGGCTCCTCTTCGATGGCTTCGACCTGCGGCTCCACGCTCGCCCTTATGGACGGCGGCGTGCCCATTAAGCGCCCGGTCTCCGGTATCGCCATGGGCCTGATCCAGGAGGAGGGCAAGACCGTGGTCCTGTCCGACATCCAGGGTCTCGAGGACTTCCTGGGCGACATGGACTTTAAGGTCACTGGCACCACCAAGGGCATCACCGCCCTGCAGATGGACAACAAGGCCACCGGCCTCACCTTCGACATCTTGGCCCGCGCCCTGCAGCAGGCCAAGGAGGGTCGCGCCTTCATCCTGCAGAAGATGCTCGATGTGATCCCCGAGCCGCGTCATACCACGCGCAGCACCGCTCCGCGCATCGTCTCCATCCAGGTTCCGACCGATAAGATCCGCGACGTCATCGGTTCCGGCGGCAAGGTCATCCGCGGCATCCAGGACGAGACCGGCGCTTCGGTCGACATCCAGGAGGACGGCACCGTCTTTGTCGGCGGCACCGGCGAGTCCGTCGATCAGGCCGTCGAGCGCATCAAGCTCATCATCAAGGTTCCCGAGCCGGGCGAGGAGTACACCGGTCGCGTGGTCTCCATCCAGCCGTTCGGCGCCTTCGTGAACCTGCTGCCCGGTAAGGACGGCCTGCTGCATATCTCCCGCGTCGCCAAGGGCCGCGTGGAGAAGGTCGAGGACGTCCTCAACGTGGGCGACGAGGTAAAGGTCGTCGTCATCGAGGTCGACGATCGCGGCAAGATCTCGCTCGATCGTCTCGACAAGCCCGAGGCCCCGGCTCGCGCCGAGGGTGCCTCCGAGGGCGACGGCGAGCACTTCCAGCGCCGTGAGCGTTCGCGTCGCGAGCGCTCCGAGCGCAGCGACCGTCCGCGCCGTCCTGGCGACAACGGAGGCCGCAAGCCCCGCCGTCACCACGACGCCGAGTAACAGCCGCACATAAGCAGCTCAACAAGGGCGACTCCGGGCAGGGGTCGCCCTTTTGCTTGCGCCCGGGAGGGCCGCATATGAAGTTTCCTGCTCTACAGTCCTGCGCAAGAAGGAAAGCACATTAAGTGCTTTCCTTTGCGTGCGGAACTCGCGATAAACTTCATATGCGGCCCTCCCGGGCGCAAGCAAAAGGGCTGGTTAATGCCGCACGCTATTTAGTTAGACAGTCTATTCAGTAGTCAGATTACAGATTTGTAGATAGCCGCAGCAGCATCTTCCCAGATAAAACCGACCAAAATAAACTTGCCCCTTTTTGGTAGGTTCCCCGCGAGGGCGGGCACGGATGAAGTTTATCGCGAGTTCCGCACGAACAGGAGGCCACTTAATGTGGCCTCCGTCGTGAGCAGGACTGTAGAGCAGGAAACTTCATCCGTGCCCGCCCTCGCGGGGAACCGGCGGGATAGACCGGTTCAGATGGGGCTTTGATGCATGGGTGGTCTGCTGTTGTGCGAATGGGTATCATACTGTGGTTACTGCATCGACTCTGTGATGCATTTTTGTACGTTCCCGGCGGCCGGTTTGCCAGAAGCGCCCCGTCGGTTGTTCCAGACCCGTTTCGTAGAAAGGAAACAACACTCACCTATGGCAGCTAAAAAATCATCTCCCTTGAAGATCATTCCGCTTGGCGGCCTTGATGGCATCGGCAAGAACATGACAGTCTTCGAGTGCGGCGACGACATGGTGCTTGTCGACGCTGGCCTCATGTTCCCCGACGACTCGCAGCCCGGTATTGACCTGGTGCTTCCGGATTACACCTACGTTCTGGAGAACGAGGAAAAGCTCCGCGGCATCATCGTCACTCACGGCCACGAGGACCACACCGGTTCGCTTCCGTATCTGCTGCAGGACCTCAACAACAAGGTGCCCATCTTCTCGAGCAAGCTGACGCTTGGCTTTATCGAGGGCAAGCTCTCCGAGTTCCGCATTCGTGCACCCAAGTTCCGTGAGGTCAAGGGCGGCAGCCACGTCAATTTGGGTGGCATCTCGCTCGACTTCTTCTCGATGACGCACTCCATCCCGGGCGCTCTGGGCGTGTTCATCCGCACCAACCAGGGCACCGTTATGCACACCGGCGACTTTAAGCTCGACCAGACGCCTATCGACGGCGTCACGCCCGATTATGCCGCTATCAGCCGCTTTGCCAAGCAGGGCATCGACCTGCTGTTGTCCGACTCCACCAACGCTACGGTCCCCGGCTTTACCAAGTCCGAGGCCGAGGTTGGCCCCAATCTGCTGCATGCCATCAAGAATGCTCCGGGCCGCGTGTTCGTCGCGTCGTTCTCGAGCCACATCCATCGTCTGCAGCAGATCTGCGACGCTGCCCGCAAGTGCGGCCGCAAGGTCGTCGTGACCGGTCGTTCCATGCTCACCAACACCCGCGTGGCGCGCGAGCTCGGTTATCTCAACATCGATGATGCCGATATCCTCGATGCCTTCGATATCGATAACCTGCCCGACGATAAGATCGTCGTCATGTGCACCGGTTCGCAGGGCGAGCCTCTGTCGGCCCTTTCGCGCATGGCTAACGGCGAGCACAAGACGCTTTCCATTCACGAGGGCGATACCGTCATCCTCTCGGCAACACCGGTCCCCGGTAACGAGAAGGCAGTTCAGCAGGTCGTCAATAGCCTGGCCAAGCTTGGCTGCGACGTGTGGGATAAGAACCGCGCCCTCGTTCACGTCTCGGGTCACGGTAGCCAGGAGGAGCTCAAGCTCCTGATGGCCATGGCCAAGCCTACGTACTTTATGCCGGTCCACGGTGAGGCCGTGCATCTGCGCGCCCATGCTCAACTTGCACGCAAGATGGGCATCAAGGATGATCACATCTTTATCCTCGACAACGGAGATACGCTCGAGATGCGTGGCGGTATCGTCAAGCGCGGTACGCCCGTCGAGTCTGGCGTCGTCTACGTCGACGGACTGCGCATCGGCGATACCGACCCTATCGTTCTGCGCGATCGTCAGAAGCTTGCCAACGACGGTATGGTCACGGCTGTCGCTATCGTTTCGCTCAAGCACAAGAAGATCGAGGCCATCGAGTTCTCGGGCCGCGGTGTCTCCTTTGCCATCGACGACCAGTTCTCCGAGGACGCCTCGGCTTCCATCATGAAGACGATCGAGAAGGGCAAGTTCAGCTTTACGAGCAGCGGTTCCGATGCCATTCGCAAGGCCGTGCGCGACTCGCTCTCTAACTTTATCTGGAGCCGTACGCGCACTCGTCCGATGATCATCCCGGTCGTCATGGAGGTTTAGTTTGGCGCGCGGATCTGCACAAAACGCCAAAGGCAATAAAGCCAACAACCAACCGGCATCTGCTAAGGGTGCCGGTTCCCATCTGCGTGCCAATAAGGGCCACGAGGCCGAGTTCGACGATTTTGAGCCCCTGGTCGAGCCTTCGGCCAACCGCGATATCGCCGGCGTGGTCATTGCCGTTTTGGCGATTGCGTCCTTCATTGCCGTGATTTCGCCGGCGACCGCACCCGTTACGGCTGCAGTTGCCGGTTTCTATCACTTGGGCTTTGGTCTGGGCGCCTACGTGCTGCCGATCGTCATTTTGCTGTTTGCCGCCACGCTCTTTTTAGGCGAGGACTCGCCGCTCAACGTGCGCTCTGTTGCGGGCGGCGCCGTGGTCTTTATCGCCGTCGTCTCCATTTTGTCGCTGATGGTGCCGGGCACGAGCGACTCGTGCGACCTTATGTTCACGCCGCAAAACCTGTCCGCCTCGGGTGGCTACATCGGTGCGTTTATTGCGAGCGCGCTGCAGAATGCCCTGGGTAAACCTATCGCGATGGTCGTCCTGTTGGGTCTGGCCGTCGTTGGCTTTGTCATCATTGGCTTTTCGGTGGGCGGCGTTTTGCGCTCTGCACGCGACCGTGCGGCCGATTTTGCCGAGCGCCGTCGTGCCGACGTCAACGCGAGTCCGTGGGGTGACGACGAAGCCCTGTCGGTGCCCGGCGTTGCCCGTCCGCACCTGAGCATTCTTCGTCAAAAGGGCTCCGATATGGCCGTGACTACGGTGATGGGCAACGTTGCGGACCAGGTTCTGGACGATGACGATGACGACGAGGATCCGTTTGTCGACGTGTCCGATACCGTGGAGGCCGAGCGCGCTAAGACGACGCTGCTGCCGCGCCGTCATGCTAAGAAGGGCAAGACGGCTCCCAAGCTCAATACGAGTGAGCCCGACCCGTCTTGGTCCGAGAGCGAGATTGAGCTTACCGAGGGTGATGACGAGGACGACGAGGCTCCGATCGAGACCGCCAAGACGACCTTGCTGCCGCGACGTCAGGCAAAGCGCGGCCAGGTGACCGGCCAGCTTTCGATGGAGGACGATCCGGCCAAGATTGACGAGTCCGAACCGCCGTTTGCCGTGAATCCCGTCTCGGCCGCCCCTCAAATTCCTGATTTCCTCAAGCACCCCAAGGTTGCCGATACGGCCGTCGCGGGCGCTGTCGAGGCGTCTACATCTAGCGATGGGGGAGTGGACAATGCCCCCGAGGATAACGAGGGCGAAGAAGAGGACGGCCTTAAGCTTCCGCCGCTCGAAATCCTGCATGCTAACCCTCAGTCCGCTTCTGCCGCGTCTTCGGACAAGGAGCTGGAACAGACCGCTGAGTCGTTGCAGTCCACGCTGCTTGAGTTTGGCCGTAGTGCTCGCGTCGTCGGCTGGATTGCCGGTCCCACGGTGACGACCTTTAAGCTGCAGCCCGGCGAGGGTGAGCGCGTGAGCAAGATTTCGAGCCTTGAGGATGACATCGCGCTGTCGCTTGCTGCTCAGTCCGTGCGTATCTTTGCCCCGATTCCCGGCACCTCGCTCGTGGGTATCGAGATTCCCAATCGCAAGCGTCAGAACGTCAACTTGGGCGACGTGCTGCCCTATGTTAAGGGCGGTCCGCTTGAGCTTGCCATCGGCCGCGATGCAGAGGGCACGCCGGTAGTCGCCGACCTCGCCAAGATGCCCCATCTGCTGATCGCCGGTACCACGGGTTCCGGTAAGTCGGTCATGATCAACTCTATCATCACGACCCTGCTCATGCGTGCGCTCCCCGAGGACGTTCGCCTGATCATGGTCGACCCCAAGCGCGTCGAGCTCGCAGGCTATAACGGCCTGCCTCATCTTTACGTGCCCGTAGTGACCGAGCCCAAGCAGGCCGCGAGTGCCTTGCAGTGGGCGGTGTCCGAGATGGAGCGCCGCCTGAAGGTCTTCGAGCGCCTTAACGTGCGCAAGATCTCGACCTATAACGAAAAGCAGGCCGCCGGCGAGTTTGAGCATTACGATAACCCGCCGCAAAAGATGCCCTACCTGGTCATCATCATCGACGAGCTTTCGGACCTGATGATGGTTGCCGGCAAGGACGTCGAGGCGTCGATTGTGCGTATCGCCCAGCTGGGCCGTGCCGCCGGTATCCACCTTATCGTGGCGACTCAGCGTCCGAGCTCTAACGTGGTGACGGGTCTCATCAAGGCAAACATTACCAACCGCATCGCCTTCAACGTCGCAACGGGCATCGACTCCCGCGTCATCATCGACCAGATGGGTGCCGAAAAGCTCACCGGCTTGGGTGACATGCTGTTCTCAAAGGTCGACTGGGGCAAGCCCCGCCGTATCCAGGGCTGCTTTGTTTCGGATGACGAGATCAACGAGATTGTCGAGTTCGTCAAGTCGCAAAGCGAGCCCGACTACCACGAGGAGATCTTGTCGGCCGTGGCACCTGCCTCCATGTCCATGGCAGGTGGAGGCGGCATCGTGCGCACCGGCGTTGCCGAGCCCCAGGACGACGATCCGCTTATCTGGGAAGCCGCTCATATTGTGGTGGAATCGCAGCTGGGCTCCACATCTGGCCTGCAGCGTCGCCTGAAGGTTGGCTATGCGCGCGCCGGGCGTATTATGGACATGCTGGAAGAAAAGGGTGTCGTCGGACCGCCCGACGGTTCCAAGCCGCGCGAGGTCCTGCTGGATGAAGAAGGCCTTGCCGCGCTGGAATCCGTTGACGCCGAGATGGCACGTGAAGATCGTGAGTTTGGAGGATTCTGATGGCTGCACGCTTTGGTGACATGCTGCTCGAGCAGCGTCGCCGAATGGGCCTTTCCATTCAGCAGGTCGCCAACACCATCAAAATCAGGCCGCAGATCATCGAGTTTTTCGAGAATGGCAATTTTGCATCGATGCCTCCGCGCGGCTATGCGCAGGGCATGATTTCGAGCTATGCGCGCTTTTTGGGCCTCAATCCGCGTGAGGTCGTCAACGCTTATTTTGACGATCTGATGGCATATGAGCGCGAGACGTCGCAGCAGGGCGGTCGTTTTCAGGACGCCGCCGGCTACGTCAATTCGCGTTCCTCGGTCGACAACGGCCGCTTCCTGATGGTTCAGGGTGGGCGTTCGACGCGTTATGGCCAGCGCCCTCAGCAGGCTGGCTATGTTACCGAGATGGGTTCGAGCGAGGAGATTCGTTCCCAGCGCGATCGCTTTCGCAGCACGCCGGTGCCCGAGGAGCGCGCACTCCCCGCTGCCCGCGGTGTCGCACGTGACCCTCGTGCCGGCTACGGCGATGGTGGTTATTCCGATCGCGGGTACCGTGGCGTTTCTTCCGGTCGTCCGCGCGGCGGCTATGCAGACGCCGATACTACGCAGGTGACGCCTCGCCTTCGATCTCAGTCGCAGACCTTTAGCCAGCGCTCCTTGGCGCCTCGTTCGGGCCAGCGCAACTACCAGGGTCGCGGCGAGCTCGCCCCCCGCTCGGGCCAGCGCAACATGCAGCGCCAGGGTAGCTATCGCGGACGTTCCGACAATAACCGCGGTCGTATGCCCCAAGGCACTGGTCGCGGTGGTTCCAATCGTGGAGGCGGCGGTGGGCGTGCTCCTCAGAACAACGGTCTCGATCCACGTATCGTTTACGCCGGTATCGGTGCCGTGGCGCTGCTGCTGATCGTGCTCATCGTGGTGCTCCTGCGTGGCTGCGGCTCCTCGGCGCCTGAGTCGACGCCCGAGACGCCCGTTGCCACCAAGACATCGACTAAGAAGTCTTCCAAGAAGACCGAATCCGTCGATGAGGATGAAGATACCGATGAGACGACGGACGAGTCCACCGATTCGGATGCCGCCAAGACGACGGCCAAGAAGGGGGAGAACGAGGTCACAAAGGTCAAGATCTCCGTTGCCAAGGGCAAGACTGCTTGGATTGAGGTCAAGGTTGATGGCAAGTCGGTCTATGGCGCCCAGGCGACCGGTCCCTTTGAGCAGGAATACACGCCCGAGTCCTCGATCGAGATCACCACGTCCAAGCCTTCCGATGTCACCGTTACCAAGAACGGCGAAAAGGTCCGCTACGACACTAAGACGTCGGGCGTGGCACGCGTGACGATCACCGTTCCCAAGAAGGAGACGACCGACGCCGAGGACGGCGAGAGCACTGACGGTACCGATGGCACCGAAAGTACCGACGGAACTGATGGAACCGATGCCCAGTCCACGGACGGCACTGATGCCGCCACCGACGGGCAGACTACGCCCTATTCAGACGACTATTCTTACGACAGCTACTAGTCCGCTGCTACTAGTCCGCTCGTAAGCGAAAGGATTAACCATGGCTAAAGATTCAAGCTTCGACGTCGTGTCCGAGGTCAATATGCAGGAGGTCGACAATGCCTTCCAGCAGACCACGCGCGAGATTTCCCAGCGCTATGACCTCAAGGACTCCGGCGCCACCATCGAGCTTTCGAAGGGCGACAAGCTCTTTACGATCAACGCCCCGGCCGACTTTGTCTCCAAGCAGATCATCGACGTCCTGAGCTCCAAGCTCATCAAGCGTGGCATCGATCTTAAGGCTGTGTCCTGGGATGCGCCTCAGGCTGCCTCGGGCGGCACCGTGCGCGTGCTCGGTCACATCGTCGAGGGTATCGACCAGACGACTGCCAAGAAGATCAATAAGGACATTAAGGATCAGAAGCTCAAGGTCAAGGTGACGATTGAGGCCGACAAACTGCGTGTTTCCTCTGCTTCCAAGGATGCGCTGCAGGCCGTGATCCAGTTCCTGCGCGACCAGGACTACGGTCAGCCGCTGCAGTTCACCAACTACCGCTAATTCATTCGAAAGGACCGCTCTCCAACATGGATACTCCGTTGGGCTCCGTACTCTATATCACCCTCGGGTGCGCCAAGAACGAGGTCGATACCGACCGTATGCGTTCGCTGCTGACCGCCGCAGGCTACGAGGAGGCATTCGATCCGCAGGATGCCGATATCGCCATCGTCAATACGTGCTCGTTCCTTGCCTCTGCAACGTCCGAGAGCATCGAGACCACGCTCGAGCTTGCCAACGAGGTGCAGGACGGCGTTCGTTCCTGCCCGATCGTCATGTGCGGCTGCGTGCCGTCACGCTACGGGGATGACCTGCCCGACGAGCTTCCCGAGGTCGCGGCCTTTGTGAAGGCCGACGAGGAAGACGGCATCGTGGCGGTCATCGATGACGTACTGGGCGTGGAACGCGAGATTGCCGCCTATATTCCGCAGGTCAAGCGCACCGTCGAGGGCGCTGTCGCCTACGTCAAGATCTCTGATGGCTGCAACCGCTTTTGTAGCTTCTGCATGATCCCGTATATCCGCGGTCGTTATCACTCGCGCAATGCCGAGAGCATTATCTCCGAGGTGCGCGACCTGGTCGCCGGCGGTGTGCGCGAGATCGTACTGATCGGTCAGGACACGGGCATCTGGGGTACCGACTTTGCCGACGAGGACCTCGCCGAGGGCTCGCCGCGCAATCTGGCGCAGCTGCTGCAGGCCGTTGCTGGGGCGGTGCGTCCTCATAACGTGTGGGTCCGCGTACTCTACCTGCAGCCCGAGGGCATGACCGACGAGCTTATCGAGACCATTCGCGATACGCCCGAGGTGCTGCCCTATATCGATATCCCCGTGCAGCACTGCGATGCGCGCATCCTTAAGGCCATGCGTCGCTCCGGTTCGCGCCAGGAGCTCGAGGATCTGTTCCGCGACCTGCGCGAGCGCATCCCCGGCATCGTGATTCGCTCCACGGCCATGGTGGGTTTCCCGACCGAGACCGACGACGAGTTCCGCGATCTTATCGACTTTATGGACACCGTGGGTTTCGACTACACGAGCGTCTTTGCCTACTCGCGTGAGGAGGGCAGCCTGGCCGCCAAGATGGAGGACCAGGTCGATGAGGAGGTCAAGCTCGAGCGCGCCCAGGAGGCTATGGACCTGGCCGAGTCGCTCGGCTTTGCCGCGACTGCCGCGCACGTGGGCGAGCGCGCCCAGGTGATCGTCGACGGTATCGAGGAGACCGAGGACGGTGCCGAGCTCATCGGACATGCCTGGTTCCAGGCGCCCGATTCCGATGGCGCGGTGCATCTGGATGCTAGCGAGGCATCTGTGGGCGATATTCTGACGGTCGAGTTTACCGATAGCTTTTGCTACGAGCTTATCGGTCATGTTGTGGAGTAGGAGAGCGTCGTGGCTAACGAGAGCAATAAGGAACTGACGAGTGTTTGGACGCCCGCCAACATCGTGACGTGCGTGCGCATCGTCTTTATTCCGGTGTTCATGATTGTGTCGGCGCTGTCTCACACAAGCGTTGCCGGTACGGATTGGAGCACCTTCGACGGTCCGCTCGCCGCCGCCGCCTTTATTCTGTACGTCATCCTGTCGTGCACCGATAAGGTTGATGGCTACCTGGCTCGTTCGCGCAACGAGATCACCGACTTCGGCAAGTTCCTGGATCCCATTGCCGATAAGTTGCTCGTGTTCTCGGCCCTGCTGCTGTTCTTGGACTTTGGTGCGGTGACTGTGTGGTCCGTGTTCATCATCCTGTTCCGCGAGCTGCTGGTGAGCGCCCTGCGCATGGTCGCGAGTGCGGCCGGTGTGGTCGTTGCCGCCGATAAGCTCGGCAAGTACAAGACGGCGACCACGATGGTCTCCATCTGCGGCTATCTGTGCGTCTTTGCGATGGCCGGCTTGCACCTTGGCCCGGTGGCGCTGACGCTCGGTATCTACTCGGTGTCACGCTTCCTGTACGCCGTGGCCGTTGTCTTGACCGTCATCTCGGGCGCTCAGTACTTCTGGAACTGCCGCAAGATCGTCTTTTCGGTCTAGGCTCCTGGTAGACATGACGGAATCATTTGAGCAAATTACCACGCACAATGAAGATCTTGCACGCGATATTGTCGAGCGTGCAAGCGTTCGTGGTGCGACGGTTTCGACGGCTGAATCTCTGACAGCGGGCATGATCGCCTCGACGATTGCCGATATCCCTGGCGCCTCGGCAGTGCTTCGTGGCGGTGCGGTGACGTACTGCGACGAGATTAAGCATCGCGTGCTCGGCGTTGAGCAGGAGACGCTCGACCGCTATACTGCGGTGTCGTATCAGACGGCGCGCGAGATGGCTGCCGGTTCGCTGGAGCTGTACCAGAGCGATATTGCCGTGAGCGCGACGGGCTATGCCGGCCCCGGTGGAGGCACCGAGGACGATCCGGCTGGAACCTTTTATATTGGCTGGGCGTATCGCTCGGCCGATGGGGGAGCGCCGGTCGTGGACTCCATTCGTTGTCACTATGAGGGCGATCGTTCATGCGTCCGTGCCCATGCGGTCGCTGAGGCACTGGGTCGCATTGTCTACGTGCTCGATTCTATGGAATAGACGTGTTTTAAGGGGCCTCCGGGCCCCTTAATTGTGGAGATAGGGACCTCTGGCGAATTTGCTCTTTGTGCAGGTAGTTGGCGTATTCATGTTTGTCTTGCCTTGCTTGGCTCGTCTGCGGTCAAGTTTTTGGTCAGTGTTTGGTCGGCGTTTGGTTGGGTTTTGGAAAGGTCGGCTGCATATGATTTATCTGAACGGTTGACCACGAACAGCCGTTCGTTTATTATCGATGCAGGTTGTTAAGAGGAGGGCTATTCATGGCCAAGAATTCAGGTCCCGTACGTACCGTTCATGCTCGCACGACGGGTAAAGAGCGCGATGAGATGATCGCCACCACCAAGGCCGAGATCGAGAAGAAATTCGGCCAGGGTTCCATCATGAGGTACGGCGACGGTGGCCCCGAGCTCGAGGTCGAGGCCATTCCCACGGGCGCCCTGGCCCTCGATGCCGCTCTGGGCATCGGCGGCGTGCCGCGCGGCCGTATCGTCGAGATTTACGGCCCCGAGTCCTCCGGTAAGACAACGCTTTCGCTCGAGATTTTGGCAGAGGCCCAGGCTATGGGCGGCGTCGTGGCATTTATTGATGCTGAGCACGCGCTCGATCCCACGTATGCCGCGCGTATCGGCGTGGACATCGATGAAGTCCTCATTTCCCAGCCCGATACGGGCGAGCAAGCGCTCGAGATCGTCGACATGCTCGTGCGCTCTGGCGCCATCGACGCCATCGTCGTCGACTCTGTCGCCGCTTTGACCCCGCGTGCCGAGATCGAGGGAGAGATCGGCGATACTACGGTCGGCCTTCAAGCCCGTCTGATGAGCCAGGCGCTCCGTAAGCTCGCCGGCTCCCTCGCCAAATCTAAAACGACCTGCATCTTCATTAACCAGCTGCGCGAGAAGATCGGCGTCATGTTCGGCAACCCCGAGACTACGACGGGCGGCCGCGCCCTCAAGTTCTTCTCGTCGGTGCGCATCGATATTCGTCGCATCGACAGCATTAAGCTTAAGGACGAGGTCATCGGCAATCGTGTGCGTGCCAAGGTCGTTAAGAACAAGGTGGCCGCTCCGTTCCGCTCGGCCGAGTTCGACATCATGTACGGCACGGGCATCTCTAAGGAGGGCTCGATTCTGGACATGGCCGTCGAGTGCGGTATCTGCAAAAAGATGGGCTCTTGGTTTGCTTACGGTGAGGACAAGCTCGGTAATGGTCGCGAGGCCGCCAAGGCCTTCCTGCGCGAACACCCCGATTGTGCTGACGAGATCGAGCATAAGGTTCGCCTCGCCTGCGGCCTTGAATTCGATGACGATGCTCCGTCCGAGGTCGAGCTGACCGATCAGCCCGAAACTGAGGAGTTCGATGAGCTTTACGCCATCGACGGCTCCGCGATGCTCGATGATGACGACGAGTAGCGGATGCCCTCATGTCGTATACGGTGACCGAGGCCACGGTCGTCTTTCCCGATAAGAAGGCGGCCTCCTCGTTCTCAAGTGGGTATGCATCAAAAAAGCCTTGTGCACATATCGACTGTGAGCTCGAGGGCGGTTTTGAACGATCCATCTGGATTCCTGTTCGTGTCGCGCGCCTGTTCCTTAAAAATCGCCCCGATCTTCCCTGCGATTGGGATGAGTTTCGCGAGGCAGTGCAACTCATTGAGCGTAAATGCGCGCTTACCATGGTGACTGAGATGCTTTCGCGCCGCGACCATGCCACCGGTGAGGTCCGTGACAAGCTGGCTTGCTATGGGTTTCGCGCGGCCGCGATTGATTTCGCCGTCCAGCGTGCCACTGAGTATCGCTTTTTAGATGAGAACCGCTTTTGCTCGTATTTTATCGAGGAACGCAAACGACGTGGCTGGGGACAGCGCAAGATTGAGACCGAGCTCAAGCGCCGCCATGTCGTACTCGATGATATCCCCGGCTATCCCGAGGATTATTTTGCCGTGGAGGACGACTTGGCTCGCGCGTCGGCTTTGCTCGCAAAGCGTCGTGTTCCCGAGACACGTGGATTCGAAAAGCTCGTCCGGTTTTTGATGGGCAAGGGATTTTCGTACCGCATCGCCGCCGATGCCGTTAAGGCGCGTCTCGATGCCGAACGTGAGGAATGTGCAGTTTAGACACATGTGTTTTGCGTACCTGCCGTTCGCCGCGTTTTAGCCGCCGTACTGGGTCCATTTATTTGACAGTTGTTGCGGTTCAACGTACGATAAACACTGTCATTTGCTTTGTGATATGTGCTCATCTTTGATGAGTTTGTTTATATGTTTATCTGTATCCGACCCGCATAAGCTGCGCCCATATTACTCAAATGTCGCGAGCCGTTCGCAAGGACGGTTCGCTTTGTTGTGTAACGAATCCATAAAAAGGAGTGAGCATGCCTATCATCGCAGCGCTCGTTGGCATCGTTTTGGGTGCCATCGCCGCCATTGCCTACATGCGCACCGCCAAGCAGGGTAGTCTTCACGAGGCCGACGAAAAGATCCAGTCGGCACACGCACAGGCTGAGTCCCTAATCGGTGATGCAAAGCGTCAGGCCGAGACCCTCAAAAAAGAGGCTCTGCTTGAGGCCAAGGAAGAGATTATCAAGAATAAGCAGGCTGCCGAGGCCGAGGACAAGCAGCGTAAGAGTGAGATTCGTACGCTCGAGAACCGCGTGATGCAGCGCGAGGAGTCCCTCGATCGCCGCAACGATGCCCTCGACAAGCGCGAGCATCAGCTGTCCAGCCAGGCTGGCCAGGTTGAGAAGCGCTCCCGCGAGCTTGAGGAGCTCTGCGCCAAGCAGACTTCGGAGCTCGAGCGCATCGCCGACCTGACCCGCGAGGACGCTCACAAGGAGCTTCTCGACAAGGTTCGTGGAGAGGTTACCCACGAGGCCGCCACGATCATCCGCGAGTCCGAGCAGCAGGTTCGCGCTGAGTGCCACAAGACCGCCCAGGAGATTCTGTCCCTGGCGATTCAGCGCTGCGCCGCCGATCACACCGCCGAGGTCACCGTTACCTCCGTGCACATTCCTTCCGATGACCTAAAGGGCCGCATCATCGGCCGCGAGGGTCGCAACATCCGCACCTTCGAGCAGGTTTCCGGCGTTAACCTCGTGATTGACGATACGCCCGAGACCGTCGTGCTTTCGAGCTTCGATCCCGTCCGTCGCGAGACAGCGCGCGTCGCCCTCGAGAACCTTATTGCTGACGGCCGCATTCACCCTGCCCGTATCGAGGAGATGTATCACAAGGCCGCCGACTTGGTTCAGCAGCGCGTGCGCGAGGCTGGCGAACAGGCTGCCTTCGATACCGGTATCCACGATCTGCACCCCGAGATCGTTAAGACCCTGGGTGCCCTGCGCTATCGCACCTCGTTTGGTCAGAACGTGCTCCAGCATTCCCTCGAGGTTTCCGACCTGTGCGGCGTGATGGCTTCCGAGCTTGGCCTGGACGTTGTGACCGCCAAGCGTGCCGGCCTGCTGCACGATCTTGGCAAGGCTATCGACCATGACGTCGAGGGCCCACACGCCGTTATCGGTGCCGAGCTCGCCCGTCGCTATGGCGAGAAGCCCGTTATCGTTCACGCTATCGAGGCCCATCACGCCGACGTCGACCCCAACACGGTGCTCGATGTTCTGGTCCAGGCTGCCGATGCCGTTTCTGCCTCTCGCCCTGGTGCCCGTCGCGAATCGGCCGAGAACTACATCAAGCGCCTTGAGAAGCTCGAGGAGATTGCCAACTCCCATGACGGCGTTGAGCGTACCTATGCTATGCAGGCTGGTCGCGAGGTTCACGTCATGGTTCAGCCGGACAAGATTTCCGATGCTCAGTCCACGGTCTTGGCTCATGACATCGCCCATCAGATCGAGGAAGAGATGGAGTATCCCGGTCAGGTGCGCGTCGTCGTGATTCGCGAGAGCCGCGCTGTCGATATCGCTAAATAACATGAACGACGCGAACGAGCTCATCTCATTTATCGCGTCGATGTCGGGGGAGGGCAACCTTCGCGTCGAGGAGAACCTTGGCGAGGGGTATGTCCGCCTCCGCGTTTCGGAGGCCGAGCGGCGCCAGGCAAAGCACGACATTCAGCATGTCGAGGATATTGTCATCGAAATGCTGCGCAACGCGCGTGATGCCGGCGCCGACAAGGTCTATCTCGCCACGACCAAGGAAGACGGCGTCCGTACGCTCGTCTTTCTGGATAACGGCTCGGGCGTGCCGCAGGATATGCAGGAGCGCATCTTTGATGCCCGCGTTACCTCCAAGCTTGAGAGCATGAAGATGGATCGTTGGGGCGTTCACGGTCGAGGCATGGCATTGTTCTCGATTAAGCAGAACACCGACGAGGCACGCGTTGTCGCGTCGGATGTTGACCTTGGCTCGGTCTTTAAGGTGAGCGTCGCTACCGACCGCCTTGGCGAGCGCGCCGATCAGTCCAGCTGGCCTCAGGCCGTGAAGGACGAGGACGGTCACTATGTCTGCGCCCGTGGCCCTCACAACATCATTCGCGCGGCCTGCGAGTTTGCCCTCGAGGAGCTGCGCGCCTGTGATGTCTATCTGGGGTCACCGTCCGAGATCGCCGCGACGCTGCATGCGCAGGCCTCAAACCGTCTCGATGCTTCTCGTCTTTTGTTTATCGATGACGAAGCCGAGCTTCCGGTGGTCGATCGCCTGGGTCTTGCTTCGGATGCGGAAGACTTTATCCGTATCTGTTCGGGTTTGGGCCTTGAGATGTCCGAGCGTACGGCGCATCGTATCTTGGCGGGCCAGATTAAGCCCGTTCGCGGTGTGACCGCACGTCTGCTACGCGAGCGCGATTCGTCCTCACACGCGTCTGCTCCGGTTGATCTCGCCAAAGATCGTCGCGGGCTGCGTATCGCCAAGGACGACATGGCGCAGTTCTCGCGAGCAGTGGAGCGCGACTTTAACGATCTTGCATCGCGGTACTATCTCAACCTTTGCGGCGACCCCAAGATTCGTGTTTCGCGTGATCGCATCACTGTGACGTTCGATCTTGCCAAAGAGGAATAGCATCTTTACCGAGTCCGTTAGGTACGATACAGTTATTGCAGTTAAAACGTACTTTTAAACGCAGGAGTTTCTTCATGGATTGCCTGAAGGTATCAAGCAAATCTTCGCCCGCGTCCGTTGCCGGCGCCATTGCCGGCATGGTCAAAGATGGCGTTCCCGTCAATATTCAGTGTGTCGGTGCGGGTGCCGTCAACCAGGCTATTAAGGCTGTGGCCATTGCACGCGGATTTTTGATTCCGACCGGGTTTGATATTTCCTGCGCGCCGGTGTTCTCCGACATCCTCATCAACGGGGAGTCGCGCACGGCCATCCGTCTTTCTATTTACGTTCATCAGATTAATCGAGCTGCTATGGATAACGTTGTGATGGACGACGTTAAGCCTGTGGCATAGCTTTTGCTTGCCTCGTTTTGCTCCCCATCGTTAGGACTTATACACATGGACCAGGGTTCCGTACGCGAAATTCTTGCCGGTAAAACCTACTTTATCCGCACCTTTGGCTGCCAGATGAATCAGCACGACTCCGAGCGCGTGAGTGGCCTGCTCGATTCGTATGGCTGCCTTATGGCGCTCGATCCGGAGCATGCTGACATTGTCGTGTTCATGACGTGTTGCGTTCGTGAGGCCGCTGACACCCGTCTGTACGGTCAGTGCAACTCTTGTAAGAGCCTCCCGCCTTCGCCCTCGGGTAAGCGTGTGGTCGCCGTGGGCGGCTGCATCGCGCAGCGCGACGGCGAGGGCCTGCTCACCAATGTCGATAACGTCAATGTTATCTTTGGCACGCATTCCATCGCGCATGTGGCCGAGCTTATTGCCGAGGCATTCTTGGACGGCAAGCGTCATATTCGCACCAATGAACACGAGGACACGGATGCTATGAGCATGCCGTGGCATCGCGAGACCCAGTATCACGCCTGGGTCCCCATAATGACGGGCTGCAACAATTTCTGCACCTATTGCATCGTGCCGTATGTGCGCGGTCGCGAAAAGAGCCGCCCTTTCGAGGAGATTGTCGACGAGGTCACCGGTCTAGTACGCCAGGGCGTGCGAGAGGTCACGCTGCTGGGTCAAAACGTCAACTCCTATGGTCGCGACCTGTTTGGCAAGCCGCGCTTTGCCGACCTGTTGCGTGCCGTGGGCGATACGGGTGTAGAGCGCATCTTCTTTACTTCCTCGCACCCCAAAGACCTGCTGCCCGAGACTATCGACGCTATGGCCGAGACGCCTGCCGTCATGCCGCAGCTGCACCTGGCAGTTCAATCGGGCTCGACGCGCATCCTTAAAGAGATGAATCGTCGCTATACGCGCGAGGATTATCTGGGACTCGTCGATCGCATCCGAAATCGCATGCCCAATATCGCGCTTTCGACCGATATCATCGTGGGATTCCCCGGTGAGACCGAGGAAGACTTTGAGCAGACGGTCTCGCTTGCCGAGACCGTCCGTTATGCTCAGGCCTATACGTTTATCTATTCCAAGCGCGCCGGTACTCCGGCCGCCGAGATTGACGATCCCACGCCGCATGAGGTAATTCTTGATCGCTTCAATCGTCTGGTGAAGGTTATCGAGACCACAGCGCACGAGTATAACCAGGGTGAGCTCCACACCGTTGTTCCGGCGCTTATTGAGGGTACGAGCAAAAAGAATGACGCGGTGCTGCTGGGCAAGAGTCCTAAGAATCAGACCGTTCATGCACCGATTCCCGCGGGCTACAGCATCGATCAGTTGATTGGCAAGATTGTCGATGTTGACATCGACGTTGCCAAGACGTGGTATCTGTCCGGATCCGTTGTGGGCGAGCCGCGCTAATGATTTCTCCCGGGGCAGGCCTTTCCGCCGTTGCGATTGTCGGTCCGACCGCGGTTGGCAAAAGTGATTTCGCAGATCGTTTGGCGGCTCGTCTTTCGTCCGAAGTGCTGTCGTGTGACGCGATGCAAATCTATCGAGGTATGGATATCGGCACTGCCAAGATGGCACCCGAGGAGTGCACGGCGCCTCTACGCCTGGTCGATATTGTTGAACCGGGCGTTGCATATTCTGCAGCGCTGTATCAGGCAGACGCTCGTGTGCATGTTGAGCGCTTGCTGGGCGAGGGCCGCCTACCGGTGTTTTGCGGGGGCACAGGCCTGTATCTCAAGGCCGCCCTGGATGAAATGGATTTTCCCTCAGGCGAGCTTGAGGACGATCGCCGCGCGGGGTATCAGGAGCTTGCCGAACGCATTGGCGAGGAAGCGCTGCACGCGCTGCTTGCCGAGCGTGACCCCGAGTCCGCTGCGGTCATCCACCCCCATAATGTTCGTCGCGTGATTCGCGCGCTCGAAATGCACGATGATGGTGTGTCCTACGCGCAGCAAAAGTCGCAGTTTAGTGTTCCGCGCGAGCATTATCACGCTCTGTGGTTTGGGTTGATGCGTAATCGTGAGGCGCTTTACGAGCGTATTAACCTGCGCGTCGATTTTATGTTTGAGCAGGGTCTTGTTGATGAGGTTCGCTGTCTTATGGACCAAGGGCTGGGAGATGCCCTGACTTCGATGCAAGCGATTGGCTATAAAGAGATTATCGATGCCTTTGAAGGCGTGATTTCTATGGATGAGGCTCGCGAACTCATCAAGATGCGCTCGCGTCGCTATGCCAAGCGTCAGCTTTCGTGGTTTAAACGCGATGACCGTATCGTGTGGTTCGATATGGACGAGTTTACGATCGATGAGGTCGTTGAGGATATCCTTCATCGTATCGAGGCGGCCTAATGGCTCGGTTTCCCCTCGTTCCCACGGCTCCTGAGCCCGAACGTGCCGTTCTTGTTGGAGTTGAGTGGCGCGATAACGCCTGGCCGCTCGATCGTTCGCTTGACGAGCTTGAGCGCCTGGCTCATACGGCTGGCGCCCAGTGCGTGGCTCGTTTGTCACAGCGTCTGGTTAAGCCGTATCCAAAATCGTTTATCGGCTCCGGTAAGGTTGAGGAGCTTTGTGGGCTCGTGCATCGTATGGATGCTGATGTTGTTATCTTCGACGATGATTTAACGCCCTCTCAGCAGTCGTATCTTGAGAAAGCCGTCGGCGAACCGGTTAAGATTATCGACCGTACGGCGTTGATTCTCGATATCTTTGGCCTGCACGCTCAGACTCGTGAGGGTCGCCTGCAGGTGCAGCTAGCCCAATTGCAGTATCTGTTGCCCCGCTTGCGCGGTATGTGGAGCCACCTTGCTAAAGAGCAGACACGCGGTGGCATTGGTTCGCGCTTTGGTCAGGGCGAAAGCCAGCTCGAGGTTGACCGACGTTTAATTCGCAACAAGATCGCCGCGCTTCGTCGCGAGCTTAAGCAGGTTGAACAGCGCCGCGATGTCCAGTCAAAGAGCCGTATCGAGTCGCCGGCGTTTCGCGTTGCCTTAGCCGGTTATACCAATGCCGGTAAGTCGACGTTGCTCAATCGCCTGACCGGGTCCACGGTGCTTTCACAGGACAAATTGTTTGCCACGCTCGATCCGACGACGCGCTCGTATCGCTTGCCCGGCGGTCGTGGTATGACCATTACCGATACGGTTGGCTTTATTCAAAAGCTACCGCACGGTCTCGTTGATGCCTTTAAGTCCACGCTGTCCGAGGTCCTTGGTGCCGACCTGATCCTTAAAGTTGTTGATGCCTCCGACGAGGACTACGAGCGCCAGCTCGAGGCAGTCGATCGCGTTCTTGACGAGATCGGTGCCGGCGAGCGTTTGACGCTTACGGTGTTCAATAAAATTGACCTACTCGATAGCGTCGACCGATTGAGTTTCCATCGACGCTATCCCGAGGCCGTGCTGTTCTCGGCCCAGACGGGCGAGGGGCTCGACGATCTCGTCGACCGCATTGCTCGTGAGGCGGCTGCCACCGATGTCTTGCTCTCCGCTGATATCCCGTATCGCGAGGGCGGCCTCATTACGTTGGTGCATGAGCAGGGAACCCTTCTGCATGAGGAATATCTAGAGGACGGAGTTCGCATTGTGGCGAAGTTGCCGGCCCGAATCGCGCCGCGTCTTGAGCGCTATCGTACGGAATAAACGAGCTCTAGCACGCCTAGAATGACGGGCTGATGAAGCAGGTAGAACGATAAGGCATGCCGACCGAGGACTGCTAGCGCCGGGATGGGATTGGCGTATGCCCATGCTGGCGCTTCGAGGCTTGATGCTTGTGTCGCTTGGGCAGCAAAAAAGCCGGTAAGGTACATAAAGACAAACGGAATGAGCGGATAGTAGTCTCCCGAAACAAAGCCCGGGTCCGGAAATCCTAGCCATGCCAGGTAGGGGAGTGGGTAGACCGCCTTTGGAATGCCCCAGGTTAGGGCAAAAAGAACAAGGCACACTGCGATGCCCCACGAGCCCGGTAATTTTGTGAGTAACGGACGGGTGAGTGCAACCACCGCGGTGCACGCTGCCATGCAATATATGATGCCAAAGTTTACCGAATCGTCGACTGACACCAGTGTAGTTGCCATCCATACGACCAAGGCTGCGGCTGCGTATTTGAGGGCGCGCTTACCGTTATTACGCGAGAGCGTGCACATCCACCCGGCGATAAACAAAAATACCCAGCTGATACTAGCGCGCCAGATATCCTGGAAAACCGTTTCGGTAAACCATGGCATATCCCATCCATATAGGTAGGCCAAATCGTAGCAGGCGTGAAAACCTGCCATCGATAGCATCGTAAACCCGCGGACGGTATCAAATATGGTGATGCGTTTTTGCATTACGAGAACCGGCGCATTAATCCGACAACCTTACCCAAAATAACGGGGTTCGTCGCATAGATGGGCTCCATGGTGTCGTTCTCGGGTTGCAGGCGCACGCGCCCCTGCTCCTTGTAGAACGTCTTGACGGTCGCCGAGCCATCGATCATGGCCACAACGATTTCGCCGTTCATGGCGCTCTTTTGCTCGCGAACGATAATGTAGTCACCGTTGTAGATGCCGACATTGATCATTGAGCTGCCGTGCACTTCAAGGATAAAGGAGCCCTGGTCTGTGGCGATTTCGGTCGGGATGGTAAAAGTGTCCTCGATGTTTTGCTCGGCCAGAATGGGAATCCCAGCCGCGACGCGACCGACGAGCGGCAGCGAGACCGTTCCGCGGGGCGCTGTGGGTTCATCGGATTTGGAAATCGAGACAGAGGATCCGTCCTCATCAAAGAGCTCTAGGGCGCGCGGCTTGGTGGCATCGCGCTTGAGCAGTCCTCGAGCCTCCAGGGCAGAGAGATGAGCATGAACCGTGCTGGGGGAGGAGAGGCCTACGGCCGATGCCATCTCGCGCACGCTGGGCGGATAGCCCTTCTCCTGCTGATATTCCTTGATGAAGTCGTAAATCTGCTGCTGACGCTTGGTAATTTTGCGAGCCATCAGGGGATCCTCTCTGCCAATGTCAAACAAATGTTCGATTATTGCTTGACAGGAACAACTGTTCGAAGATAATAATAACCGAACATTCGTTCTCGCGCTAGATATTTTTGTCCGCGCGGCTTGATAAAACTGTTCTCAGCAAAACACGCGAGAGGAGAACATGATGAACGCAACGGATATGGTCCAGGGAAACCTCGCCCTTAAGCTCGAGACGCCTGTGGCGCCGGCTTTCACGGTTGTCAAAGGCGGCCAATCTGGTTTCCAAACACTGCCTGGCAAGCCCGTCCGCAGCCAGTGCGTCGCCACGACTTCGGCCCCCGTTGCTCTGAAGGTCTCGACGATCGTCGCCCTGGCCGTTGCGCTCACGCTCTTCTTTGTACTTGCTACCTCGATCTTCAGCGCTCGTCACGTCGCATATGCCGAGTCGGCATCCAACGTTACCTACGAGACCGTCCGTGTTCAGTCTGGCGATTCCTTGTGGTCGCTTGCCCAGGAGCATCCGATTGAGGGTCTTTCCACACAGGAGACCTCTGATATGATCCGCAACGTCAATCACCTGGAGCATGGCTCACTCGATGCCGGTGCGCATCTTAAAGTTCCCGCACGTTCCTAAGATTTAAGTACCGTCGCATGGTACCCTTGTAATCGTTTTAGAGGAGGTACCATGCGCTGTCCTAAATGCGGCAAGGCACATACCCGCGTTGTTGATTCCCGCATGCAGGAATCTAATAACACCATCAAGCGCCGTCGCGAATGCTGCTCATGTAATTATCGTTTTACGACATTTGAACGTTGTGAAGACCCTATCGAGGTCATTAAGTCAGACGGAACCAAGCAGCGGTTCGATCGCAATAAGCTTCTGGTCGGTTTGATGCGCGCCACGATCAAGCGTGATATCGACACTAAGAAGCTCAACGAGATCATTGACGATATTGAGGTCGAGCTTCGCTCCCGTACGCTTACGGCCGTTACGTCCCATGAGCTGGGCGATATGGTTCTTAAGCGGTTGGCCAAGATCGATAAAGTGGCCTACATCCGCTTTGCCTCGGTCTATCGCGATTTCAAAGACGTCGATGAGTTTCTGCAAGAGCTCGATAAGCTAAGGTGATTTCATGTCCAACATTACCGTTAACATTAAACGTCTCGACCCAACCGTCGAACTTCCCAAATACGCACATCCCACGGATGCCGGTCTTGACCTCCGAGCCAACGAGGATTGCATTCTGAAGCCCTTTGAGCGTCGTCTGGTCTCCACGGGCCTAGCTATCGCCCTGCCCGACGGCTATGCCGGCTTCGTCCAGCCCCGCAGCGGCCTAGCCATTAAGCAAGGCCTGTCCATAGTCAACACGCCCGGTCTCATCGACGCCCACTACCGAGGAGAGCTCAAAGTCATCCTCATCAATCTAGACCCCACGAACAACATCCAAATCAACAAAGGCGACCGCATCGCCCAACTCGTCATCCAAGAAGTCCCCACGGTCAACCTCACAGAAGTAGAAGAACTAGACGAAACTGACCGGGGCAACGGAGGCTTCGGCTCCAGCGGCGTCGCTTAGGGCGCTCATATCCCTCCCGCCCGCCTCTCACACATATCATTCCATGCTCAAACATTCTCGCGTCGCTTCGCTCGCTGCGAAACTGCGCGTGGAACGATATGTGTGAGAGACGGGCGGGCGGCTACTCACTTGAAAAATACTTACTTTTCTAGTAAGCCGACGCGACGATGGGGCGCCCCCTTTGTCGCGTCGGCTTACTATATTTATTTTTTTCAGTTTCGCCTTTGCAGGTTCTAGTGGTGGGGAACCTGGTGTAACTGCTAGCACGTAAACGTAGCTGCTCGGCGGGAGCCGCCCATATATCGTTCCACGCGCAGTTTCGCAGCGCAGCGAGAATGTTTGAGCATGGAATGATATATGGGCGGCTCCCGCCGAGCAGCGGACTTTCGTCTACCTGATATGCGCAGGTTTTCCGCCCCAGTAGAAGCGGCAGAAGGCTCGTTTGCGCTTTTGGGTTTTGCCTACGAGTTCCATGGTGGCGACGGCGATGTCTTCGGCTGCGTGGGGGCGGCGTAGTACTTCGCCGTTGATGAGCAGTGCCTTGAGTGATTCGGGATGGTCGTGCAGGTGGCGTAGGGTTACGATGAGCTCTCGTGCCGTGGTGACGTGCATGCTGGCGCCCGTGCCGGTGAGCATAGTGGTGTTGGCCTTTTCCTGGCCATAGGACTTGCCCAGCAGGATCATCGGCAGATGTGCGCATAGGCACTCGGTGACCGTGAGTCCCCCCGATTTGAGGATTGCCAGGTCGCAGCCGTGCATGAGGGCCGCCATGTCGTCGACATAGTCCAACACCGTGACGTTCTCGAGCCTCATGGCATCGAAGAGCGTCTTCAGCCGGGTGGCATACTCCACGTCTTTGCCGGGCAAAAAGACAAAGTGCATGTCTTCGAAGCTGCGCAGGAAGGGGAGTGTGTGGTCCATAGCCGCTCGGAAGCGGACGTAAGGCTGAGGCAGGCTGGCACCGGCCATTACCAGCACGACGGTCTTATCGATGGGGAGGTTGAACTTGGCTAGCTCTTCCTCGCGATCGTATTCCGTGTCGAATCCGGCGCGAATAGGAATGCCGGTAATGCGAATCTTTGCCTCGGGCACCTTGCGCGGACGCAGCGTTTCGGCCATAAATTCGTTGGCAACACAGAAGAGATCGGTGTCCTTGTGGGGCCACCAGCCTTCGACTTCGTAGTCGGTCGGTACGCAGATGACCGGATAATCGATACCCGTAATTACGCGGGCGCCCACGGCAACATTAGCTGCTGTGATGTGCGTTGCGACCACGGCTATAGGCCTGCGACTACGAATATATTCGTTGAAGGCGGGGAACATAATTCGCGACCATGCCGTGCCGCCACCCCAAAGAAGATGTCCCGTTAGCGTGTATCGCCAGGTCAGGTCGTAAATGGGGCGCGTGGCTCCCGTAAAAGAAGCCGCGGTCTTATTGCCGTCGAATTTAATTCGTCCAAAATCAAGGATATCGAGCACTTCAATCTCAACGTCCTCGGGGATGCCATTGGCGCCACGGATGAGGTCGAATGCCTGCGCAATCGCATTTGCGGCGGCCTTGTGGCCCGAGCCGACCGACGCGTGCACGATGGTCACGAGAGGTTTTTGCTTGGCCAAGAGCGTGGTTTGCTTCGATTGGGGAGTGCTGTGCGTGAGCAGGGGAGCGTCGTCGCTCGTCTGCGTTTGATCCATCGATAACTCCCCTTCGACGTTGTAACACGGATTTATCATTGTAGTGCATGAGTGTCACGTTCACGTAAATTTGGGTATGAGCGCAAAGAACGACAACGTTTCGACGAGAGGACTCTTCATGACTACCGATCAGACAATCGATGTTGCGATTATCGGCGGCGGCCCTGCGGGCTATGCTGCCGCCATTTATGCGGCGCGCGCCAACCTGACGACGACTGTCTTTGAGCAGGGCATGTCTGGCGGACAGATCGCCACATCCAACGAGATTGAGAATTATCCTGGTATTCCGCTGCTGAGCGGCGCCGAACTTGGTGAGCGATTCCAACAGCATGCTGAAGGCCTGGGGGCTCAGGTTGAATGGAGTATGGTGACAGGCGTCGATTACGATGCCGATGCGGCTCAATTTACCATCCATCATGATATGGGCGACACAACGGCCAAGAGCGTCATTGCGTGCATGGGCGCCACGCCACGTCCTGCGGGTTTTGTTGGCGAGGACACGTATCGCGGTCGTGGCGTTTCGTATTGCGCGACGTGTGACGGTATGTTCTTCCGTGGCAAGCAGGTCTTTGTTATCGGAGGCGGCAATTCGGCATGCGAGGAGGCGCTGTTCCTGTCCGACATTGCCAGCAGCGTGACCATTGTGTTGCGTCGCGATCAGTTCCGTGCACCCGAGGGTGTTGTGAATAAGGTGCTTGCTAACGACAATATTTCAGTTAGGTACCAAACTAGTATTGTTGAGCTTTCTGGTGAAGCGATGCCCACCACAATCACGTTCAAGGACAATGCGACTGGTGAAATGTACACTGAGTCCTTTGAACCTGGCTCTTTTGGCATCTTTGTCTTTGCGGGCACGCAGCCACACACCGAGCTGGTTGAGCATCTAGTCGATTTGGCTCCGGACGGCGGCATTGTTACCGACGATTCGATGGCCACCCGCACACCCGGCTTATTCGCAGCCGGCGATATCCGTTCCAAGCGTTTGCGTCAGGTTGTGACCGCCGTTTCGGACGGAGCTATAGCGGCTACCAGCGCATACGCTTTCCTACGCGGATAAGTACGATAATATATCTTATGTAAGGTTGTTATCTTTAAACAAAGTGGTTGGACGGTGCGTCAATGTGCCGTCCAACCACTTTTACTAAGCGGCTATGTGGTATGCAAAACTAGATAACCTAGAATACAATATAGAAAACGAACGGAGGCCTCTTATGAACCATGCTAAATACGTTATCCCGATGTCCGATTCATCGGTCAGCATTAAGCCGGAGGATATTCAGCCGACGGTGCTGCCGGATGCATTTATTCAGTCCGATATGGTGGGTAAACTCAACGCGTTGAGCCTGCCACGCTATGACCAGTTGCCCAACGTAACGCTCTATCGTGATCAGGTTATTGAGTACATCGAACTGTGGATGGAGCCGCTTTCGATTTGTGTAGAGCAGCCCGTTATCACGCCTTCGATGATCAACAACTACGTGAAGGTCGGCCTCGTTCCTGCTCCGGTTAAAAAACAGTATGGCCGTGAGCAGATTGCGCGTCTCATCGCCATTTGTATCTTTAAGCAGGTGCTGCCCATCGCTGCGGTTCAGGCGCTTTTTAATATTCAGCGCTTAAGCTACGACGCTCCGACGGCTTTCGATTATGTTGTCGATCAACTTGAGGCATCGATTCGTGCGGCGTTTTCCCTCGAGCAGACTCCCGTGCCCGATACCGCACATCAGGTTACGCGCGAGTCGCTGCTCGTACGCAGTGCGGTATCGTCCTTCGTTTCGAAGGCGTACCTGATGAGCTACCTTAAGTTTAATGGGTTTAATAGCTAATCGAGGCATAAGACGGGCGGGATAAAGAGCCATTGGCTCCTTATCCCGCCCGTGCGTTTGTCTAGTTGGAAATTATCGGCCCGAAGCCACGCCCATGCCGTAGCCGATAATGAGACCGTGCATCTCGGCGTAATAGGAATCTAGGCCGTTGCAGGGCATGATAATAGTCTTGGAGCCTGGCCAGCGCTCTACAATGCGGTTGGCAAGTGCTTGGGCGCCCGCCTCATTCTCGACATGGTCGATAACGACCTCGCCGCCCGTGAAACCCTCGGCCTCCATGGTGTCGACAATCTTGGTGAGCATCTTTTTTTCGCCACGCGTGTGCCCAACGAGTTCAATTTTGCCCGCTTCGCTCGCCGTTCCCAAAATGCGGATATTGAGCTTGTTGGCAATGACGCCGGCTGCCTTAGGAATACGTCCAGCCTTTGCAAGGTTCTCGTAATTACACAGGCTAAAGAGAATCTTGCTGTTCTGCTCCAAGCTATCGAAGTAAGCGCAGGCGTCCTCAAAGGAGACGTCCGGGTTACTTGCAAGATAACGATCAAACAGTAAGAAGATCAGGTCCATCTTGCCGCCTGCTGCCCGCGAATTAACCAAATGAATCTGACGGTTGGGATCTTCGGCAAGCACCATGTCACGTGCGGTGGCCGCGGCATTGTAGCTTCCAGAGACACCCTCCGAGATTGGCATGCAGATCGTCTTGTCGGCGAGCTTAAAGAGCTCGGCCCACTCCCCTACGCTGGGACAAGCGCTCGAAGAGGCCTTCGACTCCGCCTGTACGGCGCAGTTAAGCTCGTGAACATCGAGCGAGAGGTCGTCAACAAATTCGCGCTCACCCACTCGGATCTTAAGGGGTGCAAATGCAAAGGTAGTATGAGGTGCGGTTGGTTGCCAATCGCGAAGATTACAGCTCGAATCGGAAATAAGTGCCCAGCTCATTGAGGGTCCTTTCTAGTTGTTCCTCAACAATTATACCTATCTTTTTGACAGATGCTGCGCATATCTAGTATTCAAAACTAGATTGTTGCTTACACGCAAAACTTACGGTCGAGATAAAAGAATGGACCTCGCACCCAAAGGATACGAGGTCCACCTTCGTTTGCTGAGTTAGAACACTTAGTAGCGAACGAAAATGTAATTGTTGTTCATGCCAGCAGCAACGGAGCTGATGATAACGCCCGTGCTGTAGTCGGAAGCATGGATCATCTGGCCGTTACCAATGTAGATGCCGGTGTGGTAAGAGTTAACAACGACGTCGCCAGGCTGGGGATCGGACACGCGGGTCCAGCCCATAAAGGTGCCCGTGGTGCCAAGGCGGCAATAACGGCCGGTGAGGCAGTAGCTTACAAAACCGGAGCAGTCAAAGCTGTTCGGTCCAATGCCGCCCCAAGAATAAGCATAACCGAGCTTGCTGTACGCGCGCGAAACAACGGTACCACCGTCAACGGACTGGCTCGGTGCGGAAGGCGTCGGAGCCGGAGCGGGCGTCACGGGCTGCGGCGTGGGGGCAGGAGCGGGCGCGGGGGTGTTGTCGCCACCATTGTTGGTCGTGCCACCACCGTTGTTGGTGTTCTCGGTCGTACCGGCGGTGTCGTTGCTCACCGTGGCCTTTTCGGCAGTGCTGGCATTTATGCCAGCCTGCAGCGCGGCGTTGGCCTCGGCCTCGGCAGCAAGCTCGGCCTGCAGCTGTGAATCCAGGGAGTTCACGACACTCTGGGCCTCAGCCTGCTGGGCATTGAGCTCGTCGACCTTCTTCTGCGTCGCGGCGACGTTCTTCTCCTGCTCGGTCTGCTTATCGGTGAGCTGCTGCTTAAGGTCCTTGACCTCCTGAATGGTCTGGGCCTGCTTGTCGGAAACCTTGCCGTAGTAGAACAGACGGTTGAGCATATCGCCCAGATCATCGACGCCCGTCAGAACCTGAAGGAGACTCAGACCGCCGGTCTTGTACTCACCGGCAACGTAGCTCGAAAGCTTTGCCTGACCCTCGGCAATCTCTTGCTGCTTTTGCGTGATCTCGCCTGCAGTCTGATCAAGCTCCTGCGTCTGTGCGGAGAGTTCTTCATGAATTTGCTGGGTTTGGGTGCCAATCTGCTCGAGCTTGGTACGAGCAGCGGCAAGGTCGGATGCGGTATCGGCGTAGGCCGGAGCCACGAGGCCCAGGCCCAAAACACAAGCGAGGGTTGCCGTAGCAGCGCAGCGTGCCATGTTTCTGTGCGTGTTTGCTGTGCGCATGGAGCTTCCTTTCCGGTATCTAAGGGTAACGGCTAGTCCACCGTTACCAGGCTAAAGAGCTCAACGTCTTCGTTAGAACGCGTGAGCTTCTTGCGCGGGTTGAGAAACGCAAGCTCAAGGATACAACCGTAGCCCACAAGCTTTGCGCCCATATCTCGCACCAGTTTACCTGTTGCCTCGACGGTTCCGCCCGTCGCGACCAAGTCGTCCAGAATCAACACGGTATCTTTAGAGCTGATAGCGTCGGCGTGGATCTCAATAGAATCCGTTCCATACTCGAGCTCGTAGCTCTCGCTCACCGTCTTGCGCGGCAGTTTGCCGGGCTTACGTGCGGGAATAAAGCCGGCGCCCAAGGCGACGGCCACGGGCACACCGACCATAAAGCCGCGGGCCTCGGGTCCTACGACCTTGGTAATGCCCATGCCATCAAAATGCTCGGCGAGCGCATCGACCATGGCCTTCAGAGCCTCGGGATTGCCAAAGAGCGGCGTGATGTCCTTAAATACGACTCCGGGTTCGGGATAGTCGGGAATATCGACGATATGAGATTCGAAGTCGTACATGGCGTGACCTTTCATGGATTGCCGGGTGGGCGGCGGTTATTTACCCGCGTTAACAGACGAGCTATGCGAGGGGATGACGACCTTGGACGGCTGCACGAGCGACTCGTCATGCGCGGTAACCGCGGGAACGCTTGCCCCATCGCTTTTAGCCTTGGTGGATTCGGAACGCGCGATCTCCTCATCGAGAGCATCGATGTCAGCGTCCTCGACCACGGCGTTGAGCGACTCAAAGACACGGTTCTTAAGAAGCGCGGTGTGCACACCCTCGGTGAGGTCGTGCAGCTTCTTAAAAGCGCGCTCGAGCTTGGCGTCGCGCTCGTCATCGGAGGTATCCATGCCAAGCATGCTCACGAGAACCTGCTCAAACATCGAAGACTCACGGTTTGCCGACGATACGTACTGACGCAGGTTGCGCGGCTCAATGTGGAAGCGTGACAGCTCCGAGCAGTAACGGATAATCGGGAAATCTCTGCCATCGACAAGCTCACGATTCTGCGGGCTCTTGATGATGCGGATAAGATCGTTCTCGGCAAGGGAGCGGATAAACGAGATCTCGACGCCGAGCATGTCGGGAATGGTCTCGATGGGATGCAGCTTTTGCTTGGTCTCCTTGGGCTCCGTCTTAAGCGGAACATCGGACAGAAGACCCACCTCGTAAGCCAAAGTGGACAGGTCCGTCGCGTTTTCCAAGCGCTGCTTAATGACGTTGAGCGGCATGTAGCGGGTCTTCTGCAAGTGCAGGATGACCTCGAGACGGTCAACGTCCTCCTTTGAGTACTGACGATAGCCCTTAGGCGTACGATGAGGGGTGATGAGCCCCTCATCTTCTAGAAATCTAATTTTTGAGTTCGATAGATCGGGGTATGCGCCTCGAAGAAGGTTGACGACTTGGCCGATACTCAGATAGTTGCGTTCGGCCATTACCTACTCACCGGTTTCGATGCGCTCCGGCGTGCTCTCGTGGTAGATGAGCGTGAACGTTCCAATCTGAACGGAAGAGCCATCGTGCAGCGGAGCACCGTTGACGATGGCGCCGTCGACCCAGGTACCGTTGAGCGAGCCCAGATCCTCAATACGGGCGCCCAGGCCCTCACGAATAATGCGTGCGTGGCTGCGCGAGACCGTCATGTCGTTGAGGAAGATGCCGTTCGCGGGATCGCGGCCGATGGTGGTCACGTCGTCCTCGAGCTCAAAGGCAGCACCGGTCTGCGGGCCCTTGACGATGGACAGAACCGGAGCAGTGATGCGCACGTTGGCCATAAGGTCGGGAACGGTGACATCGCTCGAAGGAACACGGAAAACGCAGGTAGCGTCCGCAGTCTTATCGTTCTGAGGCATATTGTTAACCTTGTTGTCCATGACAACCCCTATCTAACGCGGACGTGCCGCAAAGAATGAACCGTACGTAATCATACCCCAATGAATCAGTCTTCGATTTCGGGGTTGAGAAAGTCGGTGTCCTCGTCCTCGGGATGCGCGATGGCCTGTTTAATGGCCGCCCCTCCCTTAATGGAATAGATGGCAGCGGTGAGCATGGAGAAGATCACGCCGCCATACACAAAGAAGATGCCGAGGGGCACCGAGCTGCCGTTGAGGCCCGGAAAAGCCGTGAACGCGGCGGGCAGCAGTCGCCAGCCGTCCACGACGGGAAAGCCAAGCAACATGAGCGAGAAGCCGGTCATGAGCAGTGCCGTGGCAATCTTGCCGGGAAAGACGACGTCGATGGGGCGAGGGTGATAATGGCGCACGATGAGCGAGCCGATGCCCAGGTAGATATCGCGGCCGATAATGAGCACGCAGACCCAGATGGGCAACTCGCCGCGGACCACCAGGCCCAGCACGCCGGTAAACAGCAGCGCGCGGTCGCAGATGGGATCCATAACCTTGCCGAGCCACGAGACCGTTTTGGTCATGCGGGCAATCTGACCGTCCATCCAGTCGGTGGAGGCCGCGATGGCATAGATGACAATGGCGACCACACGGTTGTTGTCCGTCACAAACAGGTACAGGAAGACGAGCGTGAGGACCAGGCGCGTAAAGGTAATGAAATTGGAGATCGTGAAGATCTTATTCGACGGGTAATCGGAAGTGCCGATAAGCTCCTTTTTGATCTTCTTCTTGATGCCCACAGGACTCCCCCGCTGGTAAACGACAAAACTTTCGATACTATACCCGTTCTGGCGATGTCTATCCAGCGCTGCCATAGAGAGTCCAGACATATGGAGGATGGTTCTGGGCTGCGCGGGATTCTGCATTTGTGTACATCAGCCTCCAAACATGTCGAAAAATGTCGTTTTTGAAGGCTGACGTACAAGTTCCCGTCCAGGACTACGCCGAGGCCAAGCAAATCGTCCGAAAAGTACTCGGCTCCCACCCATCGGTGAGAAAAGCTGCCGCATGGCCATGGAAGCCTCATTTATTTGCGAAGAACATCGGATAGCCGCAGGATTGAAATCATCGACCGATAAGTGAGTTCCACTTTTTCGCCCGCAAGCAGTCGTTTCGAGCCAATCTCATCTAGCCCCAAAAGCCGAGAAAACAGCGGGCCGCTCATCGTGCCCTCGTCAATTGATTCCCTTATGGTCTTCAAAACGTCCGTATCATGAAGCGATGCCGAGCTGTAGGGGGAAACACGAGCGGAACTCTCAATTAACGACGAGACAAAAGGATGGAGATGCTTTGGGCATAGTCCATCAAACACCACATCCCCATTGTCATCCGAGCCGACCAGGCGCCAAGTATAATGATCGACCCAGTCGTCTCCGTCATATATGGTGTCCATGAGCAACTTCCCGTCTAGAGAGAAACCTATTTGGACATCGGGGCGCAAGACCGTAATTCATATCGGGCCTGCAGCAGCTCCAACCCAACGCACCACATAGGTTCCCTTTCGTACATGTGTATCAATCTGCCCCGAAATGCCGGTGAATGCAATTCCAGACCCGTTTGTCGGATAGCAATCGACGTATTTTTGTTTTCCGCTCACAACCTTGTATAGATATATCGTTCCAGCAGAAGAGAAGGTATCGTGACTATTTTAGATTTATATGGCCAATTCGAGCCCTCACCATGGCAATTGTTGCAGCTGGGTTTCTTTTCATTAAAATTTCACTTTGTTAAATCCCCGCCCCTAAGCATTAAACCCGAAGTCCACCGAGTGGGCGAAAGTAAAAGAGGGTCGAATCCGAAGCAGTTCCCAGACAATTGGCGTCCGGCCAGACACTTCGGTTCGGCCCTTTCTTTCCAGGACTCTATAACAGCAAAGCCCCTGTTAGATGGGCTTTTTGTAGGTGGGTAATTGTAACAGCTGATTGAACTGCAACGCGCTGGGGCCAATAGGGCGAGGCAAACTAGCGAGGTGTGTCGTCGCGAGTGTAATCGCCGCGACCGACGACGCGGTCGTCCAGCTGCCGCGGCACGGCTTCACCGCTGTGCGTCTGGCCCTCGCGCGACAGAAGGAGACACTGTTGGGGCCGATGGGCTAAGACCGTTGCCGACCAAGTGCCGTTAGCGGCCATTGGCACATGTCAGCCAGACTGATTCTGTGGGTATAGGGTGGCATTTCACTGAGGTCGGAAACTCCCGCAACCATTGATTGATTTCGACATGTTCGAAATTCATATTACGTATATGGGTAACAATCATTTATAGGATCTCTCAAGTAACCTAAGTAACCGAACCGGGGCAGAAGGGCCTACAAACAAGCCGCGACGAACAGTTTCTTCCGCATTTCTTTAGGCAAGCGAAAAGAGGGATGGCATGACGGCCAAGAGCTACGTAAAGATCTTTATTGTTGGCTTTGTATTTTGTCTTGCAATGGTGCTATGTGCATCATTTGCGAGGTATAGGTCCGAGCAGTCGTTCATCGATGGCGCTGAAAATGGGTTTGGCATAGACGGGATGTATGTCAACGATGGCGCGACCAGGCCGTCTATGGCGATTCTTGCAGGCGAAGACATGGAATGGCAAATCTGTAATGACGATGGCTCTTGTCTGAGTGGTCGTTTGGCCGCAACGAGCGACCCGAATTCGTTCGATCTTCTCGACAATGATGGAGCGGATTGCGGTTCTGTTCACCTGTCATATGCATCGCGAGACGGGATGGACGGCATTCTCTACGTCTCCCACGAGTCTGGCGATTTCAAGATGCGCAGGACTAACCGAGTGCCGGCTTTTTTCGAGGAGTGAGAATTCCCGGCGGCCTGCCGATCAGGCCGCCGGGGTATCGAACCCCGCATTCATCCGTACACACACGGATGAATGCGGGAAGTGTCCGGATGAAGTTGATAATCAAGGAAACAAAGCCGTTCTGCCTGGGACGGCTTTGGCCTGGACTTTAACTACAACATCGCAATCGACACTTATCAGCTCGCGCAACGCGCATGGCCAAATCTCGGACGCTGGTGCATGGAGGACCTTCGAGATTTTCTGGACATCCAAAACGACGACGCACTCCGCGTGCTCGCCGACTGCGAAGACGAGATGGCTGTCTACAATGCGATCAGAAACGGCGTGAAGTCCGGAGAGCTTTCTGTGGAACCGCCGCGCCGTCGCGCGAGCCGACCGGGCAACCCGGGCAATCTGGTCCCGGCTCTCCCGGTCGTATTCCTACGATATCGCCCCTAGATCACCAATGTGTCAGATAAAGAATGAGGCAATGGCTATGATCACGCCTACGGCAGATGCAACGACTGCGCCTTTTTTCCTCTCCTTTAGTCCGACGAATAGGGTCGCCGTAAAGTCAATGGCGGAAATGCAGGATATGGCAAGCGAAACGAGTTCCTTGGGCGGTTTCAGCAAAAGGTCGCTAGCAAAGAGTAATGCAAGCAGGGCAAAGCCGATCGTGTTCAAGTATCTCGATTGAATTTGCGACAACATGGCAACTTCCTTTCAGAACATGCAAGTGAAAAGTCGGTACGATGTCATTGCGGTTGCAAACAAGCCGCCGCCAGGACCGGTTGTCACGAGACCGGCGATAACTTCAGCGGCGCCAGCAAGGTAGGGATCGCGCAGGCAAGCCTCCTCCTTCGCGTTCAGCTTGACCTTGTGAGGGACGGGGCGGTTATTTGCAAATCCGTGAGAATCGCACCACGCCTTGGAATATGAATCCGTGCAGCGCCCGCGCTCAAAAGGGGATATATCGTAATTTTCGTCGTAGTTGTCTCCGACGTAGATCTCGCTGCTCTCGGCGGGAGATCCCTCGTCGGCATAGGCTGCCGCAACGGGTACAAATGGTGTCATGACAAGGGAGAGGCAAAGAGTTGCTGAGACGATGGAGGGCAGGCATTTCTTCATGGCTGGCTCCTTAATCTGGCCTTTGATAGCTACTCGATGTCGCCTCCTTCCGCTTTATATCCGTTGTATTCGGCGTATTTCTTTAATAAGGCAAGAGGTTATTCCTCTCCTTCGGATAAGCCGATGATGTTTCCTTGATCATCCAGTATGAATACGGACGGAATATGCTCAAGTTCATATTGGTCATACACGGTCTTATCTTAATCTATGTATATGGGAAAGTCTCCTTCATGGACCGAGGCTTCTTCAATCGTGCTGTCCTCGGAAACAGTGAAAAGGTTCTTCCTTAAGGCTGCGAAATTTTCAAGTTGTTGCATATCTTCTATGGGAGATTCGCAGTGCTGACACCACGATGCCCAAAACATCAAGATGTTTTCCTCATTAGGTTTTAGCTTGTCAAAATAATTGACGTTTCGGCCGAGGCTGAAATCTTGACCCTTTTTAATGGACAAAGATGAGGGATAAGCATCGTGTTGCGGTTTGATATTGGCGGCGATTAAGGCGGCGAAACACGTCAGAGTCGCCAAAGTCAGTAAGGCGATAACGCATTTTCTCGGTTTCCAGCTCATGACAGATCCCTCTCTCATGGTGAAACGCATACGTTTTGAAACGGGACGTCACTCCGAACGCCTTGCCCTCTTAGTGTGATTGCCGCAGCGGCATTGTCTGGTTAGCTGGCGAGGTCATGTCTATCCTCTACGGCGTCAGCCAATCCAATCCGAGAGGAGCCGCACATGAACGCAGCGGAAATTCCTTTCGGAGGGGGGTATCTCCGAGATTTACCCGCCGTCCGAAGGGGCAGTCGACAGTAGAGTACGTCCTGATCATCGCGATTATAGTCTTGGTTATCTTGATCGCGGGGCCGTGGGTCTCGTCTGCCATCAGAAACCAGTTCAACACGGTGGCGGGCGCCATCGGGTCTGGCACGACGGGCGAGAACTTCTACGAGCCGGAGGACATCCCCGACCCTGAGAACGGCACGGCGTTCGCGGTCTACTCCGAGGACGACCACAGCCTCATGTTCTACAAGAGGCGCGGGGTGCCCAATGTAGGAGACATGTTCAACTACCGCAAGGTGACTGCACTGTATACGGGATTCGAGACGGATCGCTATACACCGATAGACTACAACTACTCAAACGATGCGACTAACGCTCCGTGGTATAGCCGTTCAAGTGATTGTAGGAGCGTGTCCGTCGTTGACGGCGGCATTAAGCCGATCAGCATCTCCTTCTGGTTCCATCAATTCAAGAATTGCATTTCGTTTGATGTGTCGAAGCTCGATACCGGTTCGGTCTCCGGTATCGAGCATATTTTCTATAACTGCGGGAATGTGAGAGACCTGGATCTATCGACATGGGATTTATCTCATTGCGTGACCGCTGTATCGGCATTCGCATATTGCCATAATCTGGAATCTATCGAATTCGGTCCTATCTCCACGGCTGATTTCAAGCCATATGGATGCTATTGGATGTTCTCAGACTGCAACAACCTGAGCCTCGACTGCTCGGAGTGGATTATCGATCCGAGCGCTGCAAATTATGCGTTCAACTCCGGGGCGCCCGGTGTGATCTCTCCCAAAGCGTGGCGTTAACCGGTATCGAACTCAGTGCGAGAAGCCGACCCCGGCGCATCGAGGACGGCTTCTCGTTTCAGCCGTTTTGAGAGCCGGTGTCTAATTCAATTTGACCCAGATAACGGGACGGACTCCGAGCACGTCATCCTGTTTGCTCCCGTAATCGCCCGATTTGATAATGCCTTCGGGTTCTCGGTTTTCTCCCCTGCTTGGCATTTGGAATTCAGGGCGTACGCGGTGGGTGGATAATTGGCTCAATCAGATGACGGCGTTGACGGGAACAATCATGGCGATGTACGAGATTGCGGTCAAGTTCGATGAGGGCGAAAGGGCTTTGATTCAGGGCCGTGCGGACGCTGCGGGCATGTCCTTTTCCGAGTTCGTGAGAAGGGCTGCGCTCGAGAAGGCTGAGGACATGGCGGACATCGAGGCCTACAACGAGGCCTTGGACGGGGATGGCGGCACCCGCTACCCGATGGAAGAGGTCGTGCGCATGGCGGTGGAGGCCGAGTGATTGTCCGCGCACATCGTCTGCTCGAACTCGACAAGGGCGTCGGATATCTGACTGCTGGTGGGAAGCGCGAAGCGCTCTCTGCGCGACACGATCTCATCGAACAACGGGACAAGGAACGCCCGGACCTTCGCCTCTTGGTCCTGCGATGAGAGCGTCTCCTCCATCAGCGCCTTGAACTCTTCCGGCTTTACGCCGTCTAGGGCGGCAAGCAGCTCGTCCATCTCGCGTCCGTCGAGCAGGTACTCGACCGCCATGCACGACACCATGGCGTTGAAGTACCGCCCGAAAGACGCGCTGTCGCCTTCGAACAGTATCCCGCCGACTACGCTTGCGGCCGCCGTGCCGACCGTTCCGCCAACCATGCCGCCCGCGAGGCCGACGATGGTCCCCACGCCGGGCGACACCGCCGTGCCGGCGACGGCGCCGACCTTCGCCGCCGCGACACCTGCTGCAGCGGCGCCGGCGATTCCCCCGGCGATCGAGGTGGCGAGGCATGCCATGTTCTGGGCGTACTGGGCGCCACTCGCCTTGCCCTGGAGGAGCCTGTAGGTCTCGGGGACCGAGAACACGGCGAGGGTCACCGCTGCCGAGACGGCATTGCCCCTTAGCATCTTCGCAAGCTGCTTGGAGGCGGCCGCCCCGCTGATGGCGGTCTTGCCCGTAAGGGCGCGCAGGCCGTTGACGATTGTGGTGGACGCCTTGAATCCGAGCTTGCCGACCAACGCCTGGCTGGGCGCCATCAAAGCGTTGGAAAGCCCCGCTCTGGAGAGCTGCGAGACGACCATATGCTGGGCGAAGGACAAGCCGAACACCTGGACGCCGGCGGCGATGCCAGCCTGGACGGCACCGGTGATGTCCTTGGTCTCCCTGTACGCCATGAACGTCATCGCCAGAAACGACAGGCCGAACGCGCAGGAGCATGTGACCGCGCCGGTCGCGGCGTCATAGGTCACCGATTCAATCGTTCCCGGCTTGGTGAGGTTCACCGCCTGGTCGTATGTGAGCTTGCCTTTGCGGACGATCTTCTCGGCGTCCTTGGGGTCGCTGACGCCGGGGACCTTGCCTTGGCTAATCTTCTTCTCAAAACCGCGGAGCACCTGCTGGTACTGGTCTTTCGGGACTTCGAGCTGCATCGGCGTGCGGTCTTCTGTGAGGTAGCGATACTGATGGCTGCTCGAATCGAAGCATGCTTCGAGGGAGCCGCGCGCCGTCTTGTAGTACTTGGTCTGGATCAGAACGCCGTCGACGCTTCGGTCGGCGCCGTTCTTCGCGTTGTCCCTCCCCAGAATCTCGGCCTGGTGGCCCTGAAGCCTGTCGAGGATGCTGTTCGCCTCCTCGGCAAGCTCTCCGTGGCCCGCAGGGTTGTTGACCGCGGCCCGTTGCTCGACGAAGACCTCCCCGTTGCTGTTGATAGTCGCCGCCGCCGCAACTGCCGCGGCTTTGACCGCCGTATCGCCCGCCATGGTAAGCTCGCTGTCGATGCCGGCGGCGCGGTTATCCTCAAGGCCGCGGAGCGCCTGGCATCGGGATACGAACTGGCTCCGGCACGCTTCGTCGACGGTGAGCGCAAGGTTGCTTTCGCCGTCGGAGGCGAAGGGGCCGGGTTCGAAGTACGCCCACTCGAAGTAGAAGAGGCGGGACTGCCTCTTTTCCTTCCCCGGGACGGCGAACGCGTCGGCGTCTGCCTTGATGTAGACGCCCTTTTCGGTCATGGCGATGCCGCTGGGCCTGAGGTCGAACTCGGCGTCGGCCCAGACAACGGTCTGTTCCCTCGGTATCGGGAAGGCTGACTTCACCTTGGCAGCATTGGCTTCCGTCAACGGGAGCGGAGACTCCTGGAATGAGCCGAGTAACTCCTGTGCGTGGGTGGCCTCAATCGCCCTCAAGGCTTCCTGCACCTTGGGCGCGTACTCCGCCTTCTCCGTATCGAGTCTTTCGGTCTCCATTTCGTCGAGGACGGCCTTCGCGCTGCCCGCCGCTCCTGCGATCGCCGCACCTGCCGTTGTCGCCGTGTCCACGACCGCAGTGCTTGCCGCAACCGCCATCCCAGATGCCCCTTCGGCAATCTTGGTCGCCGCCTCGCCGGCAGTCTTAGTGGCCCTCTGAATCTCCTGCAGCGGGTCGAAGCCTTTGTCGAATATGCTCATGGACGATTCTTTCTCGTGTGCGGATAGACAGTTCGGATCGCGCTGTTTCTCATGCGAGCGTCATTGTATCTTTCGCTTTATGCCTTGGACTCAGCTGCCAAACCCGGCGCAGGATAGTCGAGCATGATTGTCAAACATTGGGCGGCACAAGGGGGGCACCCACAATCGCCTCTATATCGACGAGGTGCGGCCGTGCGAGGGCTTCGAGAGGGCAATTGCCTGCATTCAAGACACTCGGTTTTCTCCCCTACCGTCATCGTTGCCGCTGCGGCAAGACCAGTGCGGATACTTGGAATAGCCCTACGCTCGGCTCGTATTGCAAACCCTGAGCGAAGGGAGTGTCGCATATGTATGCAGCGGCGCGGAACCTTCGGGGGGTGTTCCTATAGTTTTGTCAACTGGGCAATGCTGTTTTCGAGATTGAATC
>OLQJ01000029.1_pt1 | contig 135903 bp, 109 predicted proteins | sample 1673231 | NCBI WGS metagenome assembly OLQJ01 (sample SAMEA3136769, study PRJEB25190) | human gut metagenome | biome: human gut; feature: human-associated habitat; material: faeces | place: Austria | collected 2013
ATGATCTGATAGCTCTCTATTCATTTTCATATTCAAGATTCTTTGTGTTCCCCGTACCGAGGTCTAAGGCAACAACTACGGTTACTCTCTGCACAAGTATCTTTTCCTTGTGATTTTCACCGATTTTGTTGAAACTGAAAAACTCTACAAAGTGCGTAAATTCAAGGATTTCTAGGTATCTTTCCTTTGTAGTCCCACCACAGTCTCCACATGAACAGTCATCCCAAATTGATCAACCGGGCATACTTTTCTAAGCTCATATCCTCTCTCACACAGATACTTCAGATCCCTTGCCAGCGTCGCACTGTCACAGCTGACATACACAATTCTCTCCGGGTTCATCTCGACCATGGTCTCCAGCAGGGTTTCATCACAGCCTTTTCTTGGCGGGTCTACAACGATAACATCTGCATAAACACCATTTTTCTTATACTCTCTTGGCAACACTTCTTCCGCCTTACCCACAAAGAACTCTGTATTCTCCAGGCCATTAAGTTTCGCATTGTCTTTCGCATTCTCTATAGCTGCCGGAACAATTTCCACACCACGGACAAATTTTGCTTTCTGTGCCAGAAACAGGGAAATGGTTCCGATTCCACAGTAGAGATCCCATACTGTCTCTTCCCCGTGAAGATCTGCATATTCCAGTGCCTTTGCATAAAGCTTCTGAGTCTGCATAGGATTTACCTGATAGAAAGACAGAGGAGAAATCCGATAGGAAATATCTCCGATTCTGTCTGTGATATATTCCTGGCCCCAGAGCAGACGGATCTCTTCGCCAAGAATCACATTGCTGTGTTTCTTATTTACATTGATGGTGATGCTTGTCATTCCCGGAATCTCACACAGAGATTTTACAAGCTGCTCCTCTTTCGGGAGCTTGTTTCCGTTCAGAATCAGACAGACCATCACTTCTTTTGTGAAGTATCCGTAACGGATCAGGACATGGCGCACCAGCCCTTTGCCTGTTGCTTCATTATATGGTTCAATCCCGTATTTCTCCATATGTGCGATTACACGGTTCAGAACTTCTTTATTCTCAGCTACACCAAGTGCACAGTCACGGTTTTCGATAATATTGTGAGTTCTTCCTGCATAGAAACCTGTAACGATTTTTCCCTCTTTATTTCTGCCTACAGGAAACTGTGCTTTATTTCTGTAATGAAAAAGTTCATCCATGCCAATGATCGGCTCCATGGGGATATCTGTAAAGCCGCCGATTCGTTCCAGATGTCCCTTCACCTTATTTGTCTTAAATACAAGCTGTTGGTCATAGGAAAGTGCCTGGAGCTGACATCCGCCACACTGACGGGCAAATTCGCACTTGGGCTCAACTCTGTACGGAGATGGCTTCAGCACCTCCATAAGACGGCCGTAACCATAATTTTTCTTTGCCTTGATAATTTTGGCTGTTACTGTATCACCGATCACTGCGTCCTTGACAAAAACGGTGAAGCCATCGGCTTTTCCGATACCTTCACCGTCAATTCCGCAATCTTCTATCTCTAACGTAACAAGATCGTTCTTACGAAATTCCATAAAGATTACACCTCATCTGTTCTTCTTAAGTTGGATTCAAACAATTTATTATATCCAAGCCACTCTTTTTTACTCTTGTTTGCTGCAAAAATCTCTGTGATGGTTTCCATTCTTGCATCTGTATTATCTGCAAGATTGAGGGCTACGGCCTCCACCAATGCAGGTTTTTTCGGGGAACCATATTCCAGTTCTCCATGGTGGGACAGGATACAATGGATCAGTTCATTCTTAAGCACCTCCGGAAATTCCGGTATCTGGCGCGCAAGATCATTGATCATCTGCGCTCCCATATAAATATGTCCCAGAAGCTGGCCTTCATCTGTATAATCATTTAACGGAAATGCAGATAATTCTTTTGTCTTTCCGATATCATGAAGAAGTGATGCTGTGATCAGTAAATCCCTGTTGATGACCGGGTATGCCTTTGACATATAATCGCAGAGTCTGGTCACTCCCAGAGTATGCTCCATCAGACCGCCGATAAATCCGTGATGTACTGTCTTCGCTGCAGAATGTCCTTCAAACGCTTTCACAAAAGCTTCATCTTCCACAAATAATTTCTTCAGAAGTGCAGACAGATAAGTATTCTCCACACTGTCAATAAATGCTCTCAGCTGGCTGTACATATCATCTGTGCTGTTCTCACTTACAGGAAGATAATCTGCAGGATCATATTCATCTTCAGCAGCCTTGCGCACACGCTTGATATTCAGCTGCATAGCCCCTGCAAAGCTGGTCACATCTCCCACAACATCTATATAATCCAGTGCATCAAAATCATCAATTCCAAGAGAATTCGGATCCCAGATCTTGCCATCCATGATTCCGGTTTTATCCTGTAGGATAATATTCTCATAGGGTTTTCCATTCTTCGTTACCGCAGACTGTTTCTGCTTGCACAGATAAATCCCATTAATTCTGTCTCCCTCATGTAACTCATTTAAAAAACGCATAAAGCCTGCCTCTCTATCCTTTATTTTTAGTATTATAACAATTCCACAAGAAAGAATCCTGCTTGTAGGATTCTCCGCCTGTCACTATCTCTCTCCAACTGTTACCTTATAATCTTTCTCCGCATACTCACCATCGGAATTTTTGCGAAGAACCGTTATGGTAAGATTTTCTCCCTGCTTTTTTGTCTGAAGATATGTATAGTAAGACTGCATACTCTCTGTGGGAGTTCCATCAATCTTACTTATAATATCTCCACACTGTATCCCTGCCTTCATCGCAGGAGATTCTTCTTGTGTACGCTCCACGTAAAGTCCCTGATCAATTCCCAGTTTTCTACATTGTGCCTGAGTTATCTCTGTTCCATAAATACCTGTATATCTGATTGTCTCTTTGTTAGCCAGATGTTCTACCAACGGAAGAATCTGCGAAATGGAAACTGCATGAATATTATCTCCGTCGTTTTCATTCTTCTTCAGTATCATACCTGCCACATTTCCGTCAGAATCAAGCAGCACACCACTTCCATCTTCATTCCCCTGCACATCTGTAGCCAACACATTATACTCCGTATCCGCTGCCGATAGTTTTTCAGAAACAGAAGTGATCATTCCATAAACCACCGCATCACTGTCACCGGCAGGACTTCCGATAGCAATTACTATATCGCTCTGTCCCAGTTTCTTTGTGTCTGTCAGATCAGATACCACGATACCTTCCCTTGTACTGTCATTGAGAAGATTTTTTCTCACAGTTGCAACTGCAAATCCGGAATCTGCATCTCCCCTGCATATCTCTCCCTGCACTGTCGAACCATCTGCAAAAGTCACCTGCAGTTCCTGCAGATTTTCCAGTTCTTCCTCATAGGTCAGGATATAAAATTGCGTCTCTGTTTCAAGAAAGACAAGACCTTCCGTATCTTCCTGCTGAAAATAAGAATTATTCAGCAAATCCTCATCCTTTGAAATTCCTCTCACGTTTACAAGAGATTTTCGGGATTTTTGGGAAACCTTCAGCACTTCCCTATACATCTCCTGACGCATTGCCAGAAGACTCTTCTCCTCTTGTTCAGAAACTGAAGCGACAGATTCCCTCTCTGTTGCCTGTTCTTCAGATATCGTCTCCGCTACATCCGATCCTGTCAGTTCGATTTTCTGCTGTGTATTCTCTTCTCTGTCCGCCATAACCGGAAACACACTGGCAAAAGTTACGGCTGCGCAGCCTCCAAACAAAACGCCACATCCTGCTATCATAAGCAGCCTGCGCAACAGACTGCCATTCTCTTTTGGCTGTTTTTTTACCGTTTCTTTTATAAACTGATATTCCTGTGTGTCCATTTTGTTTTTTTCATACCTGATTCTCCTGCCGCACTCCATTCAGGATAACTGCCCAGTGTCATACAAAACAGCAATCTGCCAAACAGTTACCATTCAGGTTCAATATCGCTTGTATTCAAACAAATTATATCGTAACAATCTACACATTATTTTAACAAAAAGATATGAATTTTTTATGAATATACTATAAGTAATTTCCCACAGTACAAAAAAGAAGCTCCTACTGAAACACTTATCGTATCAGCGAAACACTGCAGCTCAGGTTATTATGATGACACAAAAAAACGGTTTAAATGCACATATAATAGCATTCAAACCGTTTCTTATGCGGAAGATGGGACTTGAACCCACACGAGCGCAATGCTCACAAGATCCTTAGTCTTGCTCGTCTGCCAGTTCCGACACTTCCGCATATCGCATTTCTGTTTCTGTCATAAGTTTTACTTATTGTTGCGACAATTGGTACTATACCAAAAACTATATAAACTGTCAATAGCTTTTTTGAATTTTTTTTATTTTTTTGTAAAAACTATCATTTTTATGTATTTCTATCCTTTTTGCTTTCCATAGATTCCAAAATCATATATAATAGGAAAAGTATTTGTAACTGCTTATTTCACAGTAACACAATTATTTTTTTAGAATTGCTATAATCCCGGAGTACATTTCCATAACAAAAAATGCTATAATATCAGGGACAGCAAATTATAAAGATATCTATCAGGAGATTTAAACAGACAATGAATCAGAAAGCATATAAAGCACTTGAATATTATAAAATCATCAATATGCTGACAGACAAGGCTTCCTCTTCCATGGGAAAAGAAATCTGCCGGAAGCTGGAGCCATCCACAGATATTGATGAAATCCGACATATGCAGACTCAGACCAGAGATGCACTTACCCGTCTTTTCCAGAAAGGAAATATTTCCTTTGGCAGCGTCAAAGATGTGCGTGGTTCTCTGAAACGTCTGGAAATCGGAAGTTCTCTGGGGATTGGTGAACTTCTTGCCATCTGCAGCCTTCTTGAGAACACCAATCGTGTCAAAGCTTATTCCAGAAGTGAGCGCGGTGATTCTCTCCCGGACTCTCTGGACGGGATGTTCGAGGCACTGGAACCACTGACTCCTCTTACAACAGAGATCCGCAGATGCATCCTCTCAGAAGATGAGATCAGTGATGATGCAAGCAGCAACCTCCGCCAGATTCGAAGAAACATGAAGATTACCGGAGACAGGATCCATACACAGCTCTCCTCTCTTGTAAACGGAAGTGCCCGCAATTATCTGCAGGATTCCGTTATTACCATGAGAAACGGACGCTACTGCATTCCGGTCAAGGCAGAATACAAAGGACAGGTTCCGGGTATGGTACACGATCAGTCCTCCACAGGTTCTACTTTATTTATCGAACCTATGGCAATCGTAAAACTAAATAATGACATCCGCGAGCTGGAACTGGAAGAACAAAAAGAGATTGAAGTGATCCTTTCCACCCTGAGCCAGCAAACTGCAGAACAGACCGACTCTATCCGCGCAGATCTTAATATCATGGTACAGCTTGACGTCATTTTTGCCAGAGCATCCCTTGCCATGGATATGAATGCAACAGAACCAATCTTCAATGATGAAGGACGCATCCGTCTGAAACAGGCACGCCACCCTCTCATTGATAAGAAGAAAGCTGTTCCCATTGATATCCGTCTCGGCGATGATTTCGACTTGCTTGTTATCACCGGTCCGAACACCGGTGGTAAAACTGTATCTTTAAAGACTGTCGGACTTCTCACTCTCATGGGCCAGTCTGGTCTTCATATTCCCACACTGGACCGCTCAGAGCTTGCACTGTTTGAAGAAGTTTATGCTGATATCGGTGATGAACAGAGTATTGAACAGTCATTAAGTACATTCTCCTCACATATGACCAACGTGGTTTCTTTCCTGAAAAAAGCCAACCGTCACTCTCTTGTCCTTTTCGATGAGCTTGGTGCAGGTACAGATCCGACAGAGGGTGCTGCCCTTGCCATTGCGATCCTTTCCCATCTTCATGAACAGGGAATCCGCACTATGGCAACCACCCATTACAGTGAGCTGAAGGTATATGCACTCTCCACCTCAGGTGTAGAAAATGCCTGCTGCGAATTTGACGTGGAAACGCTCCGCCCGACCTACCGCCTGCTGATCGGTGTTCCCGGGAAAAGTAATGCATTCGCCATTTCTTCCAAGCTTGGACTTCCGGACTATATCATCGATAAGGCCAAAGAACAGATCAGTGAACAGGATGAATCTTTCGAAGATGTTCTCAGTTCCCTGGAAAGCAGCCGTATAACTATTGAAAATGAACGCCGCGAGATTGAACAGTATAAACAGGAAATTGCCTCTCTGAAATCCGAAATGGAATCCAAGCAGGAGAAGTTGAACGAGCAGCGAGACCGCATCATCCGTCAGGCCAATGAGGAAGCTCATGCAGTTCTCCGCGAAGCCAAGGAATATGCAGACCAGACTATGAAGATGTTCCACAAATTCCAGAAAGACCATGTGGATCTCTCTGCTGTGGAAAAAGAACGCCAGAATCTGCGCAAACATATGAATAAAGCAGAGAAAGGCATGACTCAGAAAACTGCTGCAAAGAAACCGAAGAAGGAACTCACAGCCAAAGATATCTCCCTCGGAGATGCAGTTAAGGTTCTCAGCATGAATCTTAAGGGGACTGTCAGCAGCCGTCCGGACAACAAAGGTTTCCTCTTCGTTCAGATGGGTATCATCCGTTCCAAGGTTCACATCTCTGATCTGGAACTGATCGATGAAGCAGAGATCACCACACCAACCATGCAGCGTACAGGTGCAGGTAAAATCCGCATGTCAAAAGCAGCCCATGTATCCACAGAAATCAACCTGCTTGGCAAAACGGTAGATGAAGCAGTTGCAGAGCTTGACAAATATCTGGATGATGCTTATATCGCTCATCTGAAATCTGTCCGTATTGTTCATGGTAAAGGAACCGGTGCTCTGAGAAAAGGTGTACACAATTATCTGAAGCGCCAGAAGCATGTGGAATCCTTCCGCCTTGGAGAATTTGGCGAAGGAGATGCAGGTGTTACTATTGTAGAATTTAAGAAATAGGAGGGACTGGCATGGTTTCCAAACAGAAAATCCTTATTGTTGATGATGATAATAATATCGCAGAGCTTATTGCCCTGTATCTTACCAAAGAATGTTTTGAAACAAAAATCGTAAATGACGGAGAGGAAGCCTTAAAGGAATTTGTTTCCTTTCGCCCGGATCTGATCATTCTGGATCTGATGCTTCCGGGAATTGACGGTTATCAGGTATGTCGTGAAATCCGACATACCTCTGATGTTCCCATCATTATGCTTTCCGCAAAAGGCGAAACCTTTGACAAGGTTCTGGGGCTTGAACTGGGTGCAGATGACTATATGATCAAACCCTTTGATTCCAAGGAACTGGTTGCCCGTGTACGTGCTGTCCTGCGCCGTTTCCAGGTTAAGCAGCCATCGCCTTCTTCCAGTGAAAAATGTGTCACTTACCCGGATCTGACCGTTAATCTGACAAACTATGCAGTCACATACATGGGGCGTCAGGTTGATATGCCGCCAAAGGAACTGGAACTTCTCTATTTCCTTGCAGCATCACCAAACCAGGTATTTACCCGCGAACAGCTTCTGGATCACATCTGGGGTTATGAATACATCGGTGATACCCGTACTGTAGACGTTCATATCAAACGTCTTCGTGAAAAGATCAAAGACAATCCTCACTGGTCCATTGCCACCGTATGGGGAATCGGATACAAATTTGAGGTAAAAAATCCATGAAACAGCATCATCTTTCCACAAAATTCCTGAGATTTTATATTCTCATCGGGATTTTGGGATTTTTCCTCATAACCCTCGGCGGTTCTTATATGGTGGAAAAGCATCTGGAACACTCTTTAAGTGCCGCACTCTATACAGAAGCGCACAATATTGCATCTAACGAAGCAGTTAAAAGCAATATCTCTTCCAGTACAGTAGATACTCTTCAGGAACACTTATGTGCAATTTCCGATTTTCAGGATGCTGTATTGTGGATCATCAACAGTAACGGTGAAATCATTGTAAGTACACAGAAAAATATTGACGTCCGGGATCCAATCCCACTGGAAGAATTCGATGCTTCCAAATGGGGAAGCAACTATTATCAGATTGGAAAGTTTTATGGTTTCTTTAAAACAGATCATTTGAGTGTTATTGCCCCGATCACCTCTGATATGGAAACCAAAGGTTACGTGGCAATCCATTATTCGATGACAAACCTTTATCAGAGCCGAAGCAGTATTCTTTTTATCATGCAGGTAATCTTTCTCCTGTGCTATGCAGCCACCAGTCTTCTGCTCTGGGCTTACAGCCACTACATACGTAAGCCCCTGGCCAGGATCATGAAAGGTGCCAGTGAATATGCAGGAGGTAATCTTGCATATAAAATAGACGTTACTTCTGATGATGAAATGGGATATCTTGCCAAAACTCTGAATTATATGTCCGATGAACTGAACAAAAACGGAGAATATCAGCGTAAATTCATTGCAAATGTCTCTCATGATTTCCGTTCTCCCCTTACCTCCATCAAGGGATATGTCAATGCCATACTGGACGGTACCATCCCCTATGAGATGCAGGAACGGTATCTGAAGATCATCGCTTTTGAATCTGAACGTCTTGAAAAACTCACCCGCAGTCTTCTGACTCTGAATGAGCTGGATATGAAAAAACGGATGATGCACATTCAGCGTTTTGATATCAATGATACCATCAAAAACACAGCAGCTACATTTGAAGGCATCTGCACCAGCCGCCAGATCCGTCTGGAGCTGCTTCTCTCCGGACATGAACTTTATGTCAGAGCTGATATGGAACAGATTCAGCAGGTTCTTTACAACCTTCTTGATAATGCCATTAAATTCAGCAATGATAATTCCTCTGTTCAGATTGAAACAACTGTAAAAAGCGGTAAGGTCTTCGTTTCTGTAAAAGATTACGGAACCGGCATTCCCAAAGAAAGCCTGGGCAAAATCTGGGATCGTTTCTACAAAATTGATGCATCCCGCGGAAAAGACCGTAAAGGCACCGGACTTGGACTTTCTATAGTCAAAGAGATCATCAATGCACATAACCAAAATATTGATGTGATCAGTACAGAAGGTGTGGGAACCGAATTTATCTTTACTCTGGAGAAAACGAAATAAATTTCTTTCACTTGAAAAATATTGTCTTAAATATACCTGTAACAACCCTCTTACCTGGAGCGTGTCTGAGAGGACTGCTATAAAAAATACCGTAACAAAAGTATATATCATTTACTTTTATTACGGTATTTTTTTATTCTATGGCAATCCTCGTAAATAATGCATTTAAGACATTTCACCCACCTTAACTAAACGGTGTTCTCAGCATTCTGTCTTCATTTACGAGATAGATTCCTCTCGGTGTGATCCTGATTTCAGGAATCACAGGAAGTGCCATAAATGACAGGGTGATAAACGGATCAAATCCTTCTTTCACTCCCATCTCATGGGCCTTCGGAATCATTTTTGCAAGTGCTTCGTTTACACTCTCGTAGCCGGCATCGCTCATCAGTCCCATGACAGGAAGTGGTAAGGTTCCATAAATCTCTCCATTGCATACCAGAGTATAACCACCTTGCGTCCGCATCATTTCTTTTACAGCAATAGCCATATCACGATCATTATCTCCTACTACAATAATATTGTGGGAATCATGGGAAACACTGGAAGCAATAGCTCCGCCGTGGATTCCATAGCCTTTTACAATGCCCACTCCCATCTTGCCCGTATTCTTATGACGCTCGATCACTGCAATCTTCTGATATTCCCCGTCCGGAGCAAAATATTTCTCACCATCCGATTCTATCCATGGAACCTCTTCCAGAACATCCCTTGTCACAATCTGTTTCTCAAGCATCTGAATCACTCTTGCCTTTGTTCCCGGATGTTTCAGTTTCAGACGTTCTTCACTGAACCCAGATACATGAACTGTATTTTTCAGATATGGAGGACATGGTTTCAATTCTGCTTTCTCATCTTTAATGATCTTCTTACCACAATGATATACATCTACAACATTCAGATCTGCCACATTATCCAGAATGACAAAATCTGCCTGTCTTCCGGGTGCGATCATTCCAAGTCTGTATAAACCATAGCATCTTGCAGGCTGGATCGTTGCCATCTGCAGTGCTTTCTCAACCGGAAGTCCAAGCTGTACAGCCCGCTTCACATTATAATTGATATGCCCCTCTTTACGGATTTCTTCGATATGCTTATCATCAGTACAGAAGCAGAAACCTGACGTATCTGTATGGTGTTCCACAATCCCCTTCACAATAGCATCCAGATTTCTTGCTGCACTTCCCTCACGTATCAGTACCTGCATTCCATTTCTTGCCTCAGCCATTGCATACTCATAATCCACACACTCATGATCTGTGTCAATTCCGCCAAGTACATATGCAGCCAGATCCCCAGGTGCCAGAAACGGTGCATGGCCATCCTTCACTCTGTCCTGAAACAGCTGGAGCTTTTCATGCATGGCAACACTTCCGTTAATCACAGAAGGCGCATCCATCACTTCACCAAGTCCCAGAATCCTCGGATGTTCCAAATATCCCTTCATTTTTCCTGCTGTAAGAATACACCCATTATCATCCACATGAGTCGCCGGAACACAGGAAGGCATCATTACATATACATTTGCCGGTGCATCTTCTGTCTGATCCAGAATATAATCAATTCCATCCGTACCGGATACATTTGCAGACTCATGAGGATCTACAATAAATGTTGTAGTTCCACACTGTGCAGCCTGCCGGACCAGCTCACCCGGCGTCACCAGAGTAGATTCCAGATGCAGATGACTGTCGATAAATCCCGGACAGATTACTTTTCCTTCCAGATCAATCTCTGTCTCTCCTTCGTATGTACCGACTCCGATCACAATTCCATCTGCAACAGCCACATCACCATCAATAAATTCTCCTGTACCAGAGCTGAACACACGCCCATTTTTAAACACCAGCTCAGCCTTCTCAATACCTCTTGCCATCTGCGAATACCTGCGATACATCTCAAGTTCCATAAAAAAACCTCCCTTCACTCCCTTGAAAGCCCTCCTGCGCTACATATTCATTATTACAGCAAAGCTTCCAATATATTATCATATTTACTTGTTTTTTCAGACTTTTTATTGTCCCAATCAATTTTTTCTATATATTTCATTATATATTATCATCTGTCTTTTTAATTTGCAACCTGTTTTTTCTTTACCAAAGCAACTTTCCATCAACTTTTAACGGCTTTACAAAAAGGCTGCCGGATATCTCCTGCAGCCTTTTCATATCACTTACATCTCTATATTTACATCATATAATCTTTGATCACATCATGATCTCTGAGTACTTTCTCGATCACAGTTCCCTTAACAACTTTCAGAAGCGGTTTCTTCAGCATATCCAGTGGTCCCGGAAGTTCGATCTCCAGTGGAGATTTTCCATCCATCAGCTTCACACTGCTATCCAATAATTCTCTGATATCGTAAACACTGCCCCATACTTCCGGCACACCTCTGTCAACACCCAGAAGTCCATACACAGCCTCCATAGCAGTTCTTACGGAATATTCAGTAGTAAATACAGTATCTCTTGGTGTATCGGCAAACTGTCCGAGGAATGCGAAGTTTACACAGCCATCCGGAATAACATCAGGTCTGTCACCCTTTGTTCTCGGCATAAAGAATGCTGTAATATAAGGCATCATGGTCGGTACACAAACTGCACTGTTCTCAGCCATGTCTTCAATCTGGTCAACCGGAACGCCAAGATGATAGAGCCACTCTTCTGTGATCTCCTTACCTGTACACTCTTTCATAGGCTTCTTAACGTAATCACCCGGTACATCTGTAAACAGACCATATACCCATACACAGACCTTATCTTTGTCCTGATCCTTGAACTGTCCCTGTCTGTTGATCGTCCAGCTTAATAACCAGCTGGAATCCTGACAGCTTACAATACCGCCTGTAACAACCTTGCCTGTTCTCGGATCACGTTTGCAGATATCTGTAATATAAGGAATGATTTTATCATCCAGAGTAGTCACTGTTGCTGACTCCCAGTTTGTCTTAGCAATATCAGAACAGAATTTCTCAGGATGTCCGAAGGACGGATCCTGTTTTGCGATATTTTTCCAGAGACTCCAGCATCCACTTGTACGAACTTCTGCATCTCCGTTCGGTGCATGATTCTGATCGCCATAGATGGTTCCCTCTGTACAGCTTCCGTTTGTCACAAATACAAAGTCGTTTTCTGTAAGAACAATTCCCTTTTCTACGCCATTCACCTTACACTCGATTGCTTTTGCAATCTTCTTATTGCCTTCAAACTCAAAGAGTACGTTTGTAACCTCTGTATTGAACTGGAATTCAACGCCTGCTTCTTCCAGATATTTCTGCATTGGCAGGATCAGAGATTCATACTGATTATATTTTGTGAATTTCAGGGCACTGAAATCCGGAAGTCCGGAAATGTGATGGATAAATCTCTGGAAGTACAGTTTCATTTCCAGTGCACTGTGCCAGTTCTCAAATGCAAACATGGTTCTCCAGTATAACCAGAATGTGGAATCAAATACCTCATCGTCAAATACATCTTCAATTGTCTTGTCATAAAGATCTTCATCCTTTGTCATGAACAGCTTCATGATCTCCATGCAGCCCTTCTGGCTCAGATTGAATTTACCGTCTGTATGAGCATCCTTGCCTCTCTCTTTTGTTGCACGACAGAGAGAATAGTTCGGGTCTTCCTTATTCAGCCAATAGTATTCGTCAAGTACGGATACACCAGGTGTTTCAATGGATGGAATACTTCTGAAAAGATCCCATAAACATTCGAAATGGTTTTCCATCTCACGTCCCCCACGCATCACATATCCGCGGCTCGGATCAAAGATACCGTCACATGCACCGCCTGCAATATCCATTGCTTCCAGAATGTGGATATTCTTTCCGGGCATCTGTCCGTCACGTACAAGGAAACAGGCTGCTGCAAGAGAAGCCAGTCCGCTTCCTACGATATAAGCATGTTTATCATCTACGCCTTCCGGCTTTCTTGGACGCGCAAATGCTTCATAGTTACCGTTTGTATAATAAATTCCCTTACTGTTTTTCTCATATTTTCCACGTTCTGTATTGCGATATTCACTTGTATTATGAAGTGCGTCATAATCTTCTTTTTTCTTTGTCTCAGCTGTTTTATACTTCTTTCCTGCTGCCACTGCTGCCACGCCTGCTCCAACTGCCAATGCGGATACAAGTCCTAAACCTTTATTTTTACTCATAATACACATCCACCTTTCTTCAATTCTTCTTTAGAAGTTCTTTCAGCTCTGTGATTTTAAATGCTTTTCGTTCTCTCTGCTTTACCCATTTCCCGTCGAGACATCTTCATGACTTTTACATTCTTATCTGTATGTTTCCCATATCATAAGCATTTCATCCGTCTGAATGATTTGTTTGTTGCTATGGCTGTATATTAACAGTTAAAATATGATTCTACAATTTACAAAAGCCGCCGAATGATAAGTTTTTTATCACCCTGCGGCTTTTGTAAAGAATTTTTATATGATTATTTTTCCATATTATTTTTCTGAAAGTTATGAATGGATGTAGTCACTGTATCGTGAAGCGTCAGATCCATCATTCTTACCAGATCTTCAATATTTTCTTTCATTCCTTCCCTGATCCACTCAAGCATGATTCCCACAAAACCATATTTATAGAAGTCTGCAATAAATTTCTTATCCTCTTCTGTGATATTCAGACCCTTGCTTTTTTCTTCCACCACACCCACGATCAGATCATAGGTTAATTTAAAAAGATAATTTTCTATCCGCTCCCTGTCCACATTTCTGTAAACATTCATAATAAACGGTTTGTTTTCCAGCACTGCCTCAAATATCTGGGTCAGCCCTTCTGTCCAAGACTCAGAAGTCTTTTTGCCCTGAAGGGCTTTTGTCCCATCTTCCACACAGGACCATTCAACCAGATCATAAATATCCTTGAAATGATAATAAAAAGCCATGCGGCTTATTCCACAGTCTGTGGTAATATCTGTTATCGTGATCTTGTCCAGAGGTTTCTTCAGAAGAAGCCGTTTCAGGGATTCTTCCAGAGCTGCTTTTGTGGTATTTGGCATATAACTCCTCCAGTCTGCTTACTGTGATTATTTCCAGTCGTAGTTTCTCAGATGTCCTTCCAGATTCATGTGGTCAAAATTATTCTGGCGCAGTGCCTCGTACAGAACAATTGCTACGGAATTACTCAAGTTCAGAGAACGGATATCTCCGATCATAGGGATTCTTACACAGGTTTCCTGATTATTGACCAGAATGTCCTCCGGGATTCCTGCGCTCTCTTTTCCAAACATAATGTAGCAGTCTTCTTCATAATGAACATCAGTATAAGTCTGAGGTGCTTTTGTTGTTGCATAGTAAATCTTTGCACCGGGATTCTTCTCCAGAAATTCTTCAAAGTCCAGATATGTAGTTACATCCAGATCTTTCCAGTAATCCATTCCTGCTCTCTTTAAGGCTTTCTCACTTAAGGAAAATCCCAGAGGCTCGATAAGATGGAGTCTGGTTCCTGTTGCCACACAGGTACGGCCGATATTTCCTGTGTTTGCAGGAATCTCCGGCTCGTGAAGTACAATATTTAATTTTGCCATTTTGTTTTTATTCCTCTTGTTATTAATCGTCTGTCTTTTCTTAGAAAATTGTCTCTTAAGTTTCCTACAGTTACTCTTTGAGAAGTTGCTACAGTTCATCCTCTGCCGGACGTTCCAGATAGCGGGCACTGCCGCCACTGTAGAGAAGCCGGTCATTGCCGCTGTTTGTCTGACCGATGACCTCTGCCATAAATCCCTCATTGCGAAGTCTCTGTACCAGTGCTTCACCTCCGCGGATTCCAATCAATACTGCTCCATCTGCCTGAAGCTTATATGGATTCAGGTCAAAAATCTCGCACACTTCTATGGTCTCCTGACGAATCGGTACCTTACGGAAGTCTGCTTCCAGTCCTACTTCTGAAGCTTCTGCCATCTTCCAGAGCGCACTTAAAAAGCCACCCTCACCCATAGCATATAATGCGCTGGCATCTGCCTCCTGCGCAATCTTCCAGACAATACTGCCGGCTCCATAATCGTCCCGAAGTGAAATACAATTCTGAATAAAACCGGCAGAGAATCTCTCTGCCAGTTTGTCCTTTTTATTTTTTGCTATTACAGAGGTTCCTTTCAGAGCCACCGGACATGCCACTACCAGTTCATCTCCCGGTTTCAGGCATCCGGTTATTTCTGCCCTCAGAGCCTCCATTGCCGCCTGTCCAAGTCTCATTCTTTTCCTCCGAAAATTTATTATACGATCAGAGACAGAACTGTCGGCACTACCATTGCCAGTACCAGAATGATTGCAATAATTGCTGTAATCACTTTACGGTTCTTTGGATTAAACATTCCCATTTCTCTTCACCTCTTTAATCTCTGTTCAGGTTCTCAAACACATCTTTCGTCACATCTGTCACATGAGCGTTGTTAGTCAGCGGATCACGGTCTGCATAGTTAAACAGCAGCACTGTTCCATCTGCAAATACTTCCACATGTGCATTCTTTGCCACTTTTTCCCGTTTTCTGAAGTCCCATACCTGTCTCTCAAAAGGCTTCTGATCTCTGGCAAAGCCAGGACGGCTTTTCAGGTTTTCTCTCAGATAGAGATCATATACCATCTGGTCTTTTACCTGATCCATGGAAATATCCGGCACATCCTCAAGAAATTCCAGCAGGATCTCATATCTTCGCATTCTTGTATGAGAAACATCACCATAGCCCTTTTCCATGTAAAAGCTGCCCAGTCTCTCATAAATCGAGAAAGCATCCTGGAAAAAGTTTTCCAGATATTCAAGTGTATTCTGGAATTGTCCACTATTATAATACACTTCCACCATATTTTCCACAGTTTTCAGCTTCAAAACATGGTCATAATCCAGCCACTTCGTGGAAAGTACCTCATAAGGCTCCTGTGTTTTGTATACAATACCATATTCCCTGCACATCTCCATCATATGGGAACCCTTTAACACCTTCAAAAAGCCCAGCTGAAGCTGCTGTGGTTTCAGTGCATAAACATCATTAAAGGAATGCCGAAAGCTGTCGTAATCTTCATAGGGAAGTCCTGCAATCAGGTCCAGATGCTGATGGATATTTCCAAAGCTATGGATTCTGTCAACAATTCCTTTCAATTTTTCAAAATCCATAGTTCTGTGAATTGCCTTAATCGTGTCCGGATTTGTTGACTGTACTCCGATCTCCAGCTGAATCAGACCCGGGCGCATGGTGGACATTTCCTGCAGTTCCTCTTCTCTTAACAGATCTGCTGAAATCTCAAAATGGAAGTTTGTCACACCATTATCGTGTTCATTAATATACTTCCAGATTGCCATTGCATGGTCATGTTTACAGTTAAAGGTACGGTCTACAAACTTTACCTGCGGAACCTTATTGTCTATAAAAAACTGCAGCTCTTTCTTCACTGTCTCTGTATCTCTGAAACGCAGTTTCTTATCAATGGAAGAAAGACAGTAACTGCAGGAGAAAGGACATCCTCTGCTGCTTTCATAATAAATGATCCTGTTCTTAAACTCAGACAGATCTTTGTAAATGAACGGAATACTGCTTAAGTCCATGATCTGGCGCCATCCATTATGTATGATCTGATCTCCGTCTCTGTAACAGATTCCTGTCATATTTTTCAGATCCTGCGGATTTTTTTCCACATAATATCCGGCAAGTTCTTTAAATGTTTCTTCACCTTCCCCGACCATAACACCTTTAAATTCTGAGTTTTCTGTCAGGAATTTCTCCGCATCATAAGAAACTTCCGGACCGCCGGCCCAGAAGTCGGCGCCCGGAAGAATCTTTATCAGATCTGCCATCAGTTCTTTTACAAAAGAAAGGTTCCAGATATAACAGGACACGCATACCACATCAGGATGCTCCAGGTAAATATCACGCATGATATCATCTTTCTGCTGGTTGATGGTATATTCCTTTAATACAATATGATCTGCGTAATCAGATGCATATGCCTGCAGATCATAAACAGCAAGATTAGAATGAATATATTTTGCATTGCATGCCACTAATAAAATCTTCATAAATCTTTAGCCTTCCAGTGCACTCTTCAGCTCTTCTTTGGAAGTAAGACCTACGAAGCGTTTCACTTCCGCACCGTCTTTAAACAGGATCAGTGTCGGAATGCTGACTACACGAAACTGCTGTGCAAGTGCCATATTCTGATCTACGTCTACTTTTCCTACTGCGTATCCCTCTTCTGCCAGTTCTTCTACAACCGGACCCTGACGCATACATGGTCCACACCATGTTGCCCAGAAATCTATAAGAACCGGTTTCTCAGATTTTAATACTTCTGTTTCAAAATTTGCTGTTGTAATCTCTTTTGCCATGATTTATATCTCCTTTGCTTATTCTTTATAAAAATTTGCAATGTAAGTTCTCTGGTTTTATAATATCAACACTATAACCCTGTTAAATTTTCAGTTTTTATTTTAGATTTTTTATTTTAAAGATCTTACATACTTCCCTGCATTAATACCTGCCTGTGCTCCCTCATACACAGCTTTCGCCACCTGAAGAAGCCCGCCTGTACAGTCACCTGCCGCATAGAGTCCCGGGATGGTTGTTTCCATATTTTCGTTAACTTTAATGTTTCCTTTTTCAGTAAGTTCAGCTCCCATCTGGCGGGCAATCTCAGTACTGCCTGCAGTTCCCATTGCAATAAATACACCTTCTGCAGGACAGAAATCATTTGCCTGCTGACCTGCTTCTGCCTTTATTTCCTCTGCCTGCACATCAGGTTCAAGACGGATTCCGGATACCAGATCATCGCCCTCTACAGACTGGATCTTCATTGTGTTTACACTGATATTTTCTTCAGGTGTAAATTCCGGTTCTTCACCGTTTGTATAAATGGTTACTGTAGAAGCAGTATTGGACAATTCCTTTGCTTCATGCATGGCGAAATCACCGTTTCCAAGAACTGCTACATCCTTGCCTCTGTAAAAGAAAGCATCGCAGATTGCACAGTAACTGACACCTTTTCCCTCAAATTCTTTAACACCCGGGATCTTCGGTGCAGCGCGCTTACTTCCTGTTGCAAGAATCAGACTCTGAGTCTCGAATTCACCTTCTGTAGTTTTTACCACAAAAGTATCAAACCCGCCGACTCCCAGAACCTGTGCATCCAATATTCGTACGCCCAGTGCTTTCGCCTGAGCGATTCCTGTATCATATAATTCCTGACCGGACAGCGGATGTTCCAGTCCGTAATAGTTTTCTATTTTCTCTGCTTTTTCCAAAGCACCGATCCCATTATTGATCACCAGGGGATCCAGATTTCCACGAACTGCATAAAGCGCAGCGGAAATTCCTGCAGGTCCGGCACCTATGATTATCACTTTTTCCAAATTCTGTCACCTGCTCTCTGTTATTGTTTTCAATATACTGTGATATATCATCGTTACTGTTCACTCTGTTCTCAGTAACTTATTATCAGCTATTGTTACTATACTACGTTTTCTGAAAAAAATCCATGATTTTATTTGGATAATTTTGGTATAATTTGGTTAAGGTCCCCACCCACTGCTTATTGCTTTTTGTAACCTCCGCAGGGGACTTACTTGATTCGGTTAAACAGCAAAAACTGTGTTGTTTTTTCCATCAGATAGAAACTTATTTCTATTTTACTTATTATAATTTTGCCCTATAGTTAAAATGATTATAGTTTTTTTAAGGAGGTTCTTTTTATGCTTCAAAATACATATCACAATCCGCTTCTTCCCGGTTTTTATCCTGACCCTTCTATCTGCCGGGTAGGAGATGATTATTATATGGTTACTTCTTCATTCGTTTATTATCCGGGACTGCCGATTTTCCACAGTAAGGATCTGGTTCACTGGGAACAGGTTGGTCATGGAATCCACAGACCTGAGCAGCTTGACTATAAAAACTGCGAAACTTCTGAAGGATTATGGGCACCAAGTATCCGTTATCATAACGGAACTTATTACATCATTAACACTTTCGTATCTGCAGGACGTGAAGCAGACCGTGACAATTATATTATTACAGCAAAAAATCCTGCCGGCCCGTGGAGTAATCCGATTGTTGTAAAAGGTGCAGACGGCATCGACTCCAGTCTTTTCTTTGATGATGACGGTTCTCTGTGGTATGTAGGCAACTACATCAGTCCTGACTGCCTTTATGAAGGACATCATGGTATCTATCTGAACGAGCTTGATCCGGAAACCTTCCAGTTCAAGGGACCTCGTTACATTATCTGGGATGGTGTAAAAACACGCAGTAAATGGATTGAGGCTCCGCATATTTACAAGAAGGACGGATGGTATTATCTCCTTGTTGCAGAGGGTGGTACTTTCGTAAATCACAGTGTACAGATGGCCCGCTGCCGTACAATTCAGGGAGATTACGAAATCTGCCCGAGAAATCCGATTGTTAGTCACAGGCACATGCCTCTGTTGAACCCGATTTCTGTTACAGGACATGCTGATATCGTAGAAACTCAGAATGGTGAATGGTGGATGGTCCTTCTGGCTGTGCGTCCATATGAAGGAGGACATTATAATCTTGGCCGCGAGACCTTTATGGTTCCAATTATATGGGCCGAAGACGGATGGCCTATGGTTGACAATAAAACAGGACTTGTCCAGACAGAAGACCGTCTTCCGGATTTACCTAAGACCATTTATCCATTAATGCCTGAATCTGATAACTTCGAATGTGATACCCTGCAGATGCAGTGGAATACCATTCATCCGCCAGTTAAACAAATTTATTCTCTGACAGACCGCTTCGGATATCTGCGTCTGTATACAAGAAAAGAAGTTCTGAACGAAATCTGTCTTCCTTCTTTCATAGGACGCAGACAGCGTCACAAAGTATTCCTGGCAAAAACAGCTATGGAATTTACTCCTGCAAACGAGAATGAAGAGGCCGGAATTGCTCTTGTACAGGATGACCGTTTCCATTATCTTATGGTATTAGTTCAGAAAGACGGAAAGCCATTCCTTCAGGCTTACCAAACAGAAAATGGTACAAAATCTTTGCTTGCAGAAATTGAGATCAAAGATGTAAAACGCCTCTACCTCAGTGTTCAGGGTAATACTACTGATTATGACTTCTATTACGGATACACAGATCAGGAAATGCTCCCGCTTGTCAGAGGGCTGGATGCTTCTCTGTTAAGTTCTGTAGTAAATAACGGATTTACCGGAACATACATCGGTATGTATACAAGTTCCAACCATCAGCCAAGTACTAATTATGCTGACTTTGACTGGTTCAATTATCAGGGAGAATAATCACTGTTTACAATTAACAAAGCCATAAAAAATTTAAAATATAACGCAAAAACGGATTGCCGTTCAACGTGAACTTCGCAATCCGTTTTTACTGTTTGCAATATCTATATCTCTTTAATCAATCAGATAAAATCATCCGCTTCTCCACTTACCCGTAACCAAATAACTGTTCCACAATTTATTCGATTAAAACGCTTTTTTAATCTGTTTTACCAGTGCATCCACATCTTCAGCTTTTACAAGAAATCTCTCGGTTCCATTGATTTCCAGACTATCATAAGTATCATCATATGTATAATATTTCAGAGTTACTTCCGGAGCTTCTTCTGTGTTTCTGTGGAATGTTACAGTCAGCACTTCTTCCTTATCTGCTGCATCTTTTGTTTCTTCAACTTCCGAATCAAGCATTATACTTTGAAGCGCCTGATACAATTCAGTAAATTTCTCCTTCTTTACAGTTTTCTTTCCGAATTTATAATCGCTGCCATCCAGCTTCATGGTATAGGTTTTCTTTCCAATGCTTATATCCACACTGTCAAGTGTATCAATATTTACCAATGCCGGAATCTTCAGGATCAAATTAAATGGTTTCAGTTCCAGAAGACTGTTCACTGACTCTTTTGAAAGCAGATAAACAGCCTCTTCGTATCCTTTTACGCATGCATAATAGTCACCATTCTCATCTGTATTTCCGATAAGGATCGTTGCTGTTGCATCTGCATCCTGCGTTTCTTTTGCTGTGTCATCGTTAACTGTATTTACAAAATCTACTGTAAAATATGTCTTTGTATTATCCAGTCCGGTATCTGTATTTGCTGCATCGACGCCGTTGCTGAGATCAAAAGCAGCCAGCACTCCAAACATTTCATACATATTCTCTGTGTTTACTGTTGCAGTCTCATCATACGGATTGGTAATTTCCCAGTAGTCGAAATCCATCTTATAATCTGCCGGTTCCTGTTTGATCTGAAATACTTCTTCGCCGTCCTTTACAATGGAAAATCTGCGAATGGAATAGACAGACATTCTTGGATGTTCTACAGTTTTTAAATCTGTATTTTCTGTTTTATCATCTGTCTGATCAGCAATTTCTTCTTCCACAGCTGCATCTTCTGCTTTTGGCTCTTCTGCAGTCTCAGAGTTTTGTTCTGCTTCATCTGCCCATACAGGACAGGATATAACTGCTGTGCCTGCTGCACCGGCAGTAAACATGGCTGTCATTCCAAGAAGTAATATTTTTTTAATTTTGTTTTTCATGTCTGTGTTCCTCCTGTCCATATATAATATGGTTTTTATTTTATGTTACTTTTCGCAATTGAAACAGAATACTTACTCCGTTCGATTAAAGTGCAATTTCTACTTCAGCCGGCTTATGTCCTGTCAGTTCTGCACTTCTTGTATCCGGCTGGGATACTCCTGCAAATAAACGGAAATGTTTTCCTGCGATGTAACGATTTCCATCTTCATCAACTATATTCATTGCTTTATTAGAAATTGTAAATTCTACAGATTTCTCTTCTCCCGCTTTCAGAGATACTCTCTTAAATCCGCAGAGACTGTAGTTACGAACTGCAAGCGGAGAATCAAGGTCTTTGATATACACCTGAACAACTTCATCTGTATCTACTGTTCCATTGTTCTTAACAGTTGCTTTTAACATGATATCGGACTCTGCTGATACTTCACCGACAACCTCTGCTTCTGTTACGCAGGTATCGCTGTATGTAAGTCCGTATCCAAATGGATAAAGTGCCTCTTTTTCCATATAACGGTAAGTTCTGTTTTTCATAGAGTAATCTGTAAATTCCGGCATTCCTTCCAGGTCTTTATAGAAGGTTATCGGAAGTTTTCCTGATGGAGATTCTTTTCCGAAGAGAAGATCTGCTATTGCACGTCCGCCTCTTGCTCCCGGATACCATGCAAGAAGGATTCCATTACAGTTATCCTGCGCATAATTCAGGTCAATCGCACTTCCTGCCATCAGAACTACGATGGTAGGTTTTCCTACTGCTGTTACTTTCTCGATCAGTTCTTCCTGTACTTTCGGAAGATGAAGATCAACTTTGTCCCCGGATGCATCACTGTTTCCGGTATCTCCTTCTTCTCCCTCCAGAGTCTCATTAAGACCTACGCAGAGTATGACTACATCGCTGTTTTCCGCTGTAATTACTGCCTCAGAAATTCTGTCCTGATCCCATGCCAGATTTTCAACTTTGTCTTTATATAAATCACATCCCTGAGAGTAAAGGATCCTTACATCGTCACCTGCTTCTTCACGGATTCCTTCAAGAACAGTAATATATTCTGAAGATGTTCCATGATAATTTCCAATAAGAGCTGCACGGCTGTCTGCATTCGGGCCGATGACACCAATAGTATTTACTTTTGTTTTATCAATCGGAAGAACTCCATCATTCTTCAGAAGTACGCAACTCTTCCTTGCCATCTTAAGTGCCTCATCAATGTGCTCTTTGCATTCTACCACACTATACGGTATCTTATCATATTCACTTCCGTCAAACAGACCCAGCAGGTATCTAGTTGTCAGCAGTCTTACTGCGGATTCTGTAATTTTCTCTTCTGTTACCAGTCCATCCTGATAAGCTCCCATCATATGAAGATATGTATTTCCACAGTTCAGGTCACATCCTGCATTTAATGCCATAGCAGCGGACTGTCTTGGCGTAGAAGTTACCATGTGATGTTCATGGAAGTCACGGATTGCCCAGCAGTCAGAAGTATAATGACCTTCAAATTTCCATTTTCCTCTCAGGACATCTTCCATAAGATATTTATGTGCACAGCAGGGTTCTCCGTTTGTCCTGTTATAAGCACCCATTACAGCCTCAACATCCGCTTCTGTTACAAGCGCTTCAAAAGCCGGAAGATATGTTTCCCACATATCCTTCATGCTTGCCTGTGCATCAAATTCATGTCTGAGCGATTCCGGACCGCTGTGCACTGCATAATGCTTTGCACATGCTGCCGCTTTCATTACAGGTCCGTCACCCTGGATTCCTTCTACAAATTTCACCCCAAGTCTGGACGTCAGATATGGATCCTCACCATAGGTTTCATGCCCTCTGCCCCATCTCGGATCTCTGAAAATGTTTACATTGGGGGACCAGAAAGTAAGACCCTTGTAAATATCTCTGTCTTCTTTTGCAGAATATGCATTGTATTTTGCTCTTCCCTCAGTTGCAATGATGTCGCCAACTTTTTTCATCTCTTCATCGTCAAATACTGCAGCCATCGCAATTGCCTGCGGGAACATGGTTGCCACACCTGCTCTGGCTACTCCATGCAGTGCTTCATTCCAGTAATTATATGCCGGAACACCCAGTCTTTTCACGGGAGCAGCATCGTATTTTAACTGGGAAGCCTTCTCCAGAAGCGTCATCTGTGATACCAGTTTTTCTGCTTTTTTTCTTGCTTCTGCTCTTTCTTTTCTGTGATCTTTCATTTCAGATCCTCCTGTTTATATAATTTGATAATTATTCAGCAGGTATTAACAAAGCCTCAGCACAGCCCGCTACTCCTGCATTATGTATTCTGCATTTCTTCTCTGTATTTCGTCGGAGATTTTCCTGTATGTTTCTTAAATGCCAGTGAGAAATAATTCGTATCTCTGTATCCTACCATCATAGCAATCTTTCCAGTCCTGATGCTGGTAGTTTCCAGAAGGCTCTTCGCCTTCTCAATCCTCTTTCTGACAATGTATTCGTTACATCCTTCACCTGTAATCCTCTTAAATAATCTGGAGAAATAATTCGGTGTGATATAGAGGCTTTCCGCAATGCTGGAAACCGAAATATCCTCTGCAAGATGCTCATCTATATAGTGTCTGGCATTGGAAATGGTATAATGTACATCCTCTTCATCATTTTCAATGAGCTGCTCAATAAACATTCTCGTAATCTCACAGGCCTCTTCTTTTCCTGCTGATAACAGACTCTTGGAGAGTGCATCCAACTTTCCTTCTTCCATCTCACACGATTCTTCCATGTAGGAAAAAATCAGAGCGGAGGCAATCTCGAAACAACATCTGCGCACAGCAGAAGGAGAAAGATTATAGGATTCTGTTGCCTTAGTAAAGGTATTAAATGCCTTTAGTATATAATCTGGAGTTCCTATGTTAGAAATCATGATATTTCGCAGTTCTACATAGATTTCCCAGAAGATTTTCTTCTTGTTCTGAGCCCCCATCGTCTGTATAATGTCCTGAATATTCTTTTTTTCATGTTCCAGAAGATATCTGGCATCATTGTAGGAAATTACCAGATTTTCAAATCCTTGCACAGCACTTCCAACCGTAATCTTTGGTTTATATTCAAATTCATCCTTCAGCACATCCGACAATTCTTCAATCTGTTCCAGAACGCTATCGTCATCATCCTTTTCAAAACAGACAATCGCAATCGTACCGTCATCATCTATAAATGTGATTCCTCTGTTTTGGGAATCCACCATGCTCATGCAGACATTTTTAACAGTCATTGCACGGAATTTTCCGTCATTCTGCTGTTCTGTATACATTCCCTGTTCCAGAAGAATCAGGCTCATTTTCTGCTTAATATCAAACTGAAAATCTTTCTGGAGAATATACAACTGCATCTCTTTATCTGCTTTTGTATGCACCAAATTCCTCATGCACTGCTCCAGTCTCATCTGCACTACAGAGCCTTGAGAGCGCCACACTCTGGCCTGATTCTGCTCTTTGTTTTCCTGCTCTTTCAGTTCTTTTATCTGCTTTTCTATCGCATTGAAAAGATCATCTTCATCAATCGGTTTCAGGAAGAAATCCTGCACCTGAAGCCGCAGGCTCTCTCTTGCATACTCAAAATTATCAAAGCCTGTAAGCACAATCACACGCAGTTCAGGTACTGATTCTCTGGCCGCTTTAATCAGTTCCAGTCCTGTCATTTCTGTCATCTGGATATCTGTAACCATAATTTCAGGACCTTCTTCTTTAAGAATCTTCAAAGCCTCGTTTCCTGACGCAGCAGTAAATACGTCATCTACTCCCAGTTTCTTCCAGTCTATTGCATTTTTCATCCCCATGCGTATCATCTTTTCGTCATCAACAATCAGTACTCTATACACACGTCCACTCGCCTCTCGCTGTGTTCTTTTTGATTTCTGTCTGATATGGCAGATGGATCACGACAGTTACTCCACCCGAATCATTCTTCTGGTAATTAAGACCATATCCCTCCCCAAAAAGAAGTTCAATCCTCTTGTTTACGTTTCGCACTCCATATCCAAAGGAATCCTCGTATCTGGAGAGCTGTTTATTCATTTCATCTATCTGTTCCTGACTCATTCCTGTGCCTGTATCTGATACCTTTATGATAACTTCATCCTCATTTTTATATGCTGTAAGATAAAGTGTACCTGTTTTTCCCTCTTTTACTTTCATTCCATGATAAATGGAATTCTCTACCAGTGGCTGCAGGGTCAGCTTCGGTATCAGGCTTTCTTCCACCTGAGATTCTACAACAATCTCACTTCCGATAATGTTGTCGTATCTCATGTTCTGGATAATCATATAATTCCTGATATGCTCTACTTCTTCTCTGATCGTGATCACGTCATGTCCTTTGCTGAGACAGATCCTGTAATATTTCGCCAGCGCCTTTACCATTATGGAAATCTCTTTATTTCCTTCGGCAATCGCCTGCCAGTGGATACATTCCAGTGTATTATAAAGAAAATGCGGCTGAATCTGCGACTGAAGGGCATTAAAACGAATCTGCTCCAGCTGATGCTGTTCCAGTTTTACCTGTTCCATCAACACCTCGATTTCATCCATCATAGAGTTAAAACCAATTGCAAGCTTGGCAAAATCCTCGCCCATATTGTCAACATTGATCCTTGTTCTCAGAGAACCTGTCGCAACATAATCCATCTTAGATACTACCTTATTAAGGGGCTGATACATTTTCCTGACCAGTGCTCTTATAATAATGCTTACTATGATCAGCACTATGATCAGAACCAGAATCACAACAACCATTATATGGAATCCTGATTCCATCAGTTTATAAAAAGAAATCGAACTGACTACATAATAATTCCAGTTCTTAATCTTCTGGCATACATACATATTCCCATTCTTGGTAAATATCTGTATCCCTTTTTCCATCTCATCTATGTAATTTACGTAACGGCCTGTCTCCTCTTTATCATTCGAAAGCAGTATCATTCCACCTGTGTCAACTACTCTTGTTTCTGCTGAAGAATCTCCCACGGCCAGCATCCTCTGTACTGCCGGATCATCGAAATTCATGCACAGAAGCCCTCTTGCATCAGATACTTTTCTGGTATCATATAATGGATAATACAGACTCAGCGTATATCTGTTCCCTTTATAATAATCATTGTTATAGGAAACTTTCAGCGTTCCTTTCTGCGCATATTTGCATCTCTCATATGCCTGGGGATACACTTCTTCAAACTGCGTAACTGATAAAGAACCCTTTCCTCTGTAGTAGTAACTCTTATAATCCGAACTGACAATGGCAGCAAAGTTCAGACTCTCATACATATTATTCAGATTCTCCAGCTTGCTGTAAACTGCATCAATGTCTGCTGTCTTCAGCTCATTTTTCTGCACCTGCCTGCAGTAATTCTGCACAGAATCATCCATGATCGTACCCAATACGATTTCTTTATATGAATCCATTGATCCCTTAAAAGATTCCGCAACTGTATTATTCTGCATCTGCAGAAGTTCTACAGACTGCTCTTTCATCGATGCTATAGAAAAAGTCAGAGAAACACCAGCAACCGTCAGCGTTACAATAAGAATACTGACGGTCACAAGTAAAAGTATTTTTTTATCAAATTTCCAGTAGCTGAATTTTGTTTTCCATTTGTTCATGTTGTCTTTCCTCATCTGTCACATAATTTCACATATACCCACATGATCAGGGGGGGGATTTTACCTCCCCAATATCATACCATGTTCAATGGTAAATGGATACAACAGATTTCGCAGAAAGAATCAACCCTTTACAGCACCTGCAGTCATACCTTTTACCAGTTTATCCTGGAAAATAATAAACATGATAACCATTGGTAAAAGTGTTAATGTAAGAACCGCCATGATCATTGGTGTATTCATAGAATACTGTCCCTGAAATTCCCAGATTGCCAACGGCAGGGTACGATTCTGGGCAGACTGTGTCAGTGTATTTACAAATGAGAATTCATTCCACATATTTACACCATTGTAAATTGCCAGTGTCGCCATTCCGGGTTTGGAAAGCGGCAGGATCATGGAGAAGAACATCTGAATCTTTCCACATCCGTCAATTTCAGCAGATTCTTCGATTTCTCTCGGAATCTCTTTCATAAAGCTGGTCAGGATAAATACGGAAATCGGAACTGCGAATGCGACATACGGTCCGACCAGTGACCAGATTGTATCATAAAGTCCTGTTGACTTTGCCATTTTGAATACAGGGATCAATGTAATATGTACAGGAATAGACATACAGGCTACAATGATCGCATAAATCGGCTGTGCCATTTTAAACTTAAATCTTGCCAGAGGATAAGAAGCGCATGCTGAAATAAACAGCAACAGAATCAGGGAGATTGCAAGAACGATCACACTGTTCTTGAAGTAATTTGCAAACCCTCCTGTAAGTACCTCAGTGTAATTGGACCAGTTCAGTTGATCAGGAAGCTGGAATACACCCTTGGTAAGCATCTCAAATTTCTCTTTGAATGAGTTCAGCACCATGAATATAAAAGGTGTAAATGATACAATTGCTGCACCGATAGCAAGAACAAAAGCAATGACCCAGGCTATGATGCTTTTTCTTCTACTTTTCTTATAGCTGTCCATCCCTTAATCCTCCTGTTTTCCGTTTATAAGTTTCATAGTAATCATAGATACCATTGTAATCAGGATAAACATACCTCCTGCAATGGCTGAGCCATAACCCATGTTAAAGTTCTTGAATGATTCTTTGTACATATAGGTTGCCATCAGCTCTGTAGCAGTACCAGGACCGCCACCTGTCATAACATAGATCAGATCGAAGTATTTCAGAGATCCAACCATTGAAAGGATAGCTGCACTCTTAATTGACGGAATAAGAAGTGGAAGTGCAATCTTCCAGAAATACTGTCCTCTTGTAGCACCATCGATTCTTGCTGCTTCAAATACATCATATGGGATGTTTGTATAACCAGCCATAAAGTAAACCATGTAGAATGGTGTAAACTGCCATGCAATGATAAGAATAACTGTGATCAATGCTAATTTTGGATTACCAAGAAGGTCAATGTTGCCCCCTCCAAACCATCCGGAAATTGTGCTGACAATACCTCCGTTTGTTGCAAGTGCGTATGTGAAAAGGAAACCAATTGCAACAGAAGACATAAGCATTGGAATAAACCAGATAACCTTGAAAATTGTAAGTTTCTTACCGCCAAAGTCAAGGAATGTTGCCATTGCAAGTCCTAACGGAATCTGGATAATGATAGATAAGATCATGATAATAACGTTGTTCTTAAATGCTATCCAGAATTTTGTATCTTTGATCAGTTTTGCCCAGTTTGCAAGTCCTACCATCTTCTTGTCTGCGGAAATACCATTCCACTGGTATCCGCTTGTAATAAATGTATCAATAATCGGATACGCGATAAATACTACTAATAAAATGATAACAGGTGCCAGAAAAAGTGCTGCTGTCTGACGTGTTTTTCTCTGTCTTAACTGAACCAGAGATATCCCTTTTTCATTCATTTTGGTGCCTCCTTTTTAATACTTTCTGAGATTTGATCATCTGACCTAACGTATGCCAGAGTATGTTTGAAAAATGCTTTCGGAATATGTTAGAGATATATTTCTGAGATGGTTTTTATATATTTTCTGACATGCTGTCTGATATGTAATTTGACATTGAAATGATTTTTCAAGCACGCTCTGTGTACTCACATATTGTTTTTCAAGATAAAGGGTTCTGCACTTTCAGCATGTGCAGAACCCTTCTTTTCTACCCTTACTCAGGTCAGAATGAATGCCTGCTTTCCTTTAAAGATTATTCAGCATCATCTGCTGCTGCATCATCTGTAGCTTCTTCTGCAGTATCATCTGCTGCGCCGGAATCAGATTTGGTACTTAAATATTCGTCCATTGCTTTCTGCATTTCTTCCTGTGCTTCCTGAGGAGTCTTTGTCAGACCAAATACTTCCTGTAAGCCATCAAGATGTGCAGTTGCAACAGATGTTGGCAGATACTGGTCATACCACAACTGGATAGAAGATGCTTTCTGAGCTGCATCAAAAATTTCCTTTACAACAGGGTCTTTGATGTGGTCTCCTGCATCTTTTACAGGAACAATCTTGTTGTTAGAGTATGTAATGTCTGCAACTTCATCAGATAAATGATCTGTTGCACATTCAAATGCTGCTGCAAGTTTATCACCTTCACAGTTGAAGGAAATGAACTGATCACCTACAGTACCGATCTGGATTGTAGGATCAGCATCGGAATCATCAATTGCAGGGAATGGGAACCAGCCGATCTTCTGATAGAATTCCTCACTGTCAGTCTGGAATGTTCCTGTATACCATGAGCCACAGAGAAGCATACCTGCTGTCTCCTGATACATTAACTGTTTTGCCTGTCCGTCATCTTCGCTTAAGGAGTTTACGCCATCCGGGAAGTATCCGTTGTTAACCCACTCCTGAATCTTCTCACCTGCTTTGATGAAGCAGTCATCTGTGAATTTACCGGTTCCTGCAACTGCATTCTGGAATGGTTCCAGTCCGCCATAACGTGCTGCCAGAGACATGAAGTACATGGAACCTGTCCATTTGGAAGCATTAGCAAGTGCAAAAGGTGTAATTCCGTTTTCTTTTAATGTTGCACAGATATTTTCCAGATCAGCTAATGTCTTCGGTTCTTCAAGTCCGTACTGTTTAAACATATCTTTGTTGTAGAAGATACCTGCCAGAGAAACATTCAGATATGGGATCGCATATACATGTCCATTGTAGCTTCCCTGTTCAATAGCTGCATCCAGAAGTTTATCTTTAATATCGGACTGATCAAGAAGATCATCAATCGGCTGAGCAAATCCGGAATCAATATATTCATACATCGGACCACCGGACCAGCTTGAGTACATATCAGGACACTCACCGGAGCTCATCGCGATAACAAGTTTTTCCTTGTATGTATCGTTCTGGATGGCTACCTGATTTACAGTATAGCCTGACTTTGTTTCTTTGTTAAACTTGTCTACTGCTGCAGTAACAATATCTTTGTCCGGGCTCTCTACCGCGATATTCCAGTAAGTAATTTCTTTGTCGTCAGCTGCAAATGCAGTTGTCTGCGCTGCCATCGGTACCACCATAGCTGCTGTCATGGCAAGTGCCATAATCTTGTACATTCTTTTTTTCATTTCTTGTTTCCTCCTTTTTTATTCACTTTGTATATTCAAGTGTATTTATCATAGCATTCCATTCACATAATGCCCATAAAATATTCTGTCCAAAATCTATAAATTTCTGTCTTTCCGTTTTCTGTATGCAGAAAATTATAGATATCTGTACTGGAATCTTTCCAAAAATGTCTTCTGAGAACCAGCAAAAATTGCTTTCAAATTTTAATTTTTTTATTATTTTTTGACTATTTTTCCATTATTTGCTTTAATATAAAAAGGAAGTCCCACCTACTGCTCATTACATTTTACAATTAAAGCAGAGGACTTACCTGATTCAGTTAACCTTTCAATCTATAGGAGGTCGTTTACATATTATGAGAAATTTTGAATATTATACACCAACACAGGTTCTCTTTGGCAAAGATACCCACCTTCAGGCAGGTTCCCTGCTGAAGAAGTATGGAGCAAAAAAAGTTTTGATCCATTATGGAGGTCAGAGTGCTGTCCGTTCCGGACTGATTGATGAGATCACTTCTAATCTGAAAGAAGAAGGTCTTGAATACATCACCCTGGGTGGTGTCATTCCTAATCCACTTCTTTCCAAAGTCCGCGAGGGAATCGAATTATGCCAAAAAGAACATGTAGACTTTATCCTTGCTGTAGGAGGAGGAAGTGTTATTGACTCTTCCAAAGCCATCGGCTATGGCGTTGCCAATCCGAACAATGATGTCTGGGATTTCTGTCTGAAAAAAGCTGTTCCAACCGGCTGTCTGCCCATTGGTGTCATCCTTACAATTGCCGCTTCCGGAAGTGAAATGAGCAGTTCCAGTGTTATCACAAATGAAGAAACAAAAGAAAAACGTGGATGTGCAAAGACAGATTACTGCAGGCCGAAATTTGCCATCTTAAATCCACGTCTCACCTACACACTCCCGCAGTATCAGACAGAAAGCGGATGTGTAGATATCCTCATGCACACCATGGAGCGATATTTTGTAAATATTGAAACTATGGAGATTACAGACAGCATCAGCGAAGCTCTGATGCAGACAGTCATTTACAATGCCCGTATTCTTATGAAAGAACCAGACAATTACAGCGCCAGGGCAGAAATTATGTGGGCAGGAAGCCTTTCCCACAACGGTCTGACCGGATGCGGTACAGGTGGTGGTGACTGGGCATGCCACCAGCTTGAACATGAACTGGGAGGTGTCTACAATGTAACTCACGGAGCAGGTCTGGCAGCTATCTGGGGAAGCTGGGCACGATACGTCTACGAGGTGAACCCTGAACGTTTTGCTCAGTTTGCCACCAATGTATTTGACATTCCATGTGGAACTGATTATAAAGAAACAGCCCTTGCAGGAATTGAAGCAATGGAAAATTTCTTCCGGTCTGTAGAAATGCCCACCAGTTTACATGAACTGGGTCTGGATCTCACAGATCAGCAAATTCATGATCTTGCATTCAAATGCAGTTTTGAGGACACTCGCACCATTGGAGTCTTTAAACAGCTCAATATGAGAGATATGGAAAAAATCTACCTTATGGCAAGATAAAATAAATTTTTGTTATAATTTTCTCTTTTTTCGCAAAAATCATAAAAATTACTTGCATTCAAACAATCAATATGCTATTATAAGGCCTGTGATACACAACAGTTCACAGACCAAATGCCCAGATAGCTCAGTTGGTAGAGCAGAGGACTGAAAATCCTCGTGTCGCTGGTTCGATTCCGGCTCTGGGCATTTTTTATTTTTTATTATCTTTTTTCTTTTTTTGCTCACGGCTGGTTAGAAAAAGCCTGAGCATTTTTTTATTTCATTTTTTAATATTGTCTTCTCTCACTTTCAGCAGTATAATTTTTCCAGAGTATGTTTGAAAAATGCTTTCCGCAAGATGTGCGTCACAATTTGTGGGATATTTTGCCCGGATGAGGGCGCCGTAGCGGGCTACGGCAACTGAATGCGGGTGAAATATCCCGCAAAGTGGGGCGTACAGATTGCGGGAATGATTTTTCAAACACGCTCTAAGACTATCATGAAATTTTGTATCAATATCATCACAATTTTCCCAATATTAATACAATATTTTATTGAAGCAATATTTCACATAAGAAAGGAACTAAACTCATGAGTGACTTTAAAGTCGAGACTAAATGTCTCCATTCCGGTTACACTCCATCTAAGGGTGAACCATGCGCACTCCCGATTTATCAGAGTACCACTTATAAATATGATACTACTGATGAAATGGGACAGCTCTTCGATCTTAAGGCAGAAGGATACTTCTATACCCGTCTGCAGAACCCCACAAATGATGCTGTAGCAGCAAAAATTGCAGATCTGGAGGGTGGTGTTGCCGCTATCCTTACCTCTTCCGGACAGGCTGCCAACTTCTATGCAGTCTTCAATATCTGCGAAGCAGGTGATCATGTTGTGGCGGCTTCTACTATTTACGGAGGAACCTTTAACCTCCTGGCTGTTACCTTCAAAAAGCTTGGCATTGACTGCACTTTCGTTGACACCGATGCTAGCCCTGAAGAAATTGCAGCTGCCTTCCGTCCTAATACAAAGGTACTTTTCGCAGAGACCATCGCAAACCCGGCCCTGGTAATTCTTGATATTGAAAAATTCGCAAAGGTTGCTCACGAACATGAAGTTCCGCTTATTGTAGACAACACCTTCGCTACACCTGTAAACTGCCGTCCTTTTGAGTGGGGAGCTGATATCGTCACCCATTCCACAACCAAATATATGGACGGACATGCTGTGCAGGTTGGCGGAGCTATCGTTGACAGCGGTAACTTTGACTGGGATGCCTATGGACATAAATATCATGGACTGACTGAACCGGATGAATCTTATCATGGTGTTATTTATACTAAACAGTTTGGAAAGAAGGCTTATATCACAAAGGCAACCTCTCAGTTAATGCGTGACCTGGGCTCTATCCCGTCTCCTACAAACTGCTTCCTGTTAAACTTGGGACTTGAAACTCTTCCTCTCCGCGTGGAACGTCACTGCTATAATGCACAGAAGATTGCCGAATTCCTGAATGCCCATGAGAAAGTATCTCATGTAAACTATGCAGGACTTCCTGATGACAAATACTATCCACTTGCTCAGAAATACATGAACGAAGGCAGAACCTGCGGCGTTATCTCCTTTGAACTGACAGGAGGCCGAGAAGCTGCAGTCCGCTTTATGGATAGCTTAAAGCTTGCCACCATCGCAACGCACGTAGCAGCATCCAAAACCATGATCCTGCATCCTGCAAGCCATACTCACCGCCAGATGAACGATGAACAGCTTGCAGAAGCCGGTGTATCACCGGGAATGATCCGTCTCTCCGTTGGTATTGAAAATGTTGAAGACATCATTGCTGACATCGAACAGGCATTAAAAAACGCATAAAAGATAATTTCAAAAAATCCGAAAGAACTTCTGAAATGATCACAGCTATAACAGATCATTTCCAGATTCTTCCGGATTTTTATTTTCAGGTCAAACGGATATTCGCAATCCGCTTTGCTACTTGATTCGGTTAAATTCTTTCTTATTTTCTACTTTAACAAATAAACATCTGTATAATATACCCCTTTGTCCTCCCCTTCCTGATGGGTAGCAACATAAATATCGATACAATTATGTTTAATCGCACCACCGCAATCCTCTGCAACATAAACCTGTCCATTGATCACAACCTTAGATCCATATGGAATCTGTGTAGGATCCACCGCAATCGTACGGTTTGTCGTAGCAGTCACCCCTGTAGAAGTAATACCATTTGCCCAAGGGCCACAACAAATACTGCAGGAACAATAATGAGTAATCTTAAAAGTTCCCAGCGGAATCAGTGACGCATCTGAAGACACAGCTACCGGAGTCCCCACCTGCACTCCATCTACAGCCTCCCCTTTTGAAGCAGTTACGCCATCCACAGCCTCTGCAAAAACACCTTTGCCTTCACTTTTATGAATTGTTCCTGCTTCTTCACCGTCTACTTTAGCGACCTTTGACTCCTCTGTTTTCTCCTCTGCTGCTGTATTCTCCAGAACACTGGTAGGAATATATCCAATGCCTCTTTTTCCATTCTCTTTTTTATAGTAAATCTGACTCCAGATGCCATTTACTGTAGCCAGGCGCTTCACTTCATCCTCCTGAATGACCTCACCTACTACCTGTCCATCCTTCTTTCCCGGATAATCCAGAATATCACTGTCCTTCAGTGCTGTAAAAGTTCCCTTTGCCTGAGCAACCTGATCACTATCATTGATATGTTTTGTGGGCACATAGCCACTGATCTTTTCCGTACCCTTTTTACCCTTTTTCTCATAAGTCACTTTACTCCAGCCATTATCACATACGGCCACTCTCTCTACACCGGTACCAAGATACACTCTTGCAAGCTTCTTTCCGTTTTTCCCTGGCATAGAACGTATATAAGTCGCCTTTGCAGAAACAGAAACCTTATCTGACTTGGCAACTGCAGTTACCTTCTCTCCACTTCCATTATCAATCTCAAAGGTCTGCGGTGTCTTATTATCCTGCTTATAAGCATTAATTGTCCCCTCATAATCCAGAATATCCGCAGAAACTGTTGTTGATAAAGTAAGCATACTACAAACTAATAATACTAAAATTTTTTTCTTCATAAACTGAGCCTCAACTCCTTTATCGTCTCTCTCCGTCTGTCCTATCATAGCACACCCCCTCCCAATTTGCAATTTTCCAGTTACTGTTCACTCCGTTCTCAGTAACGTAGCCAAAATTCATTTCAGATTGCCTGCGGCAATGGAATTTTGGCTTGTATGTCTCGGGATTTTGGCATATTCATGCCAAAACACCTCGCGGGATAGTGGTGTGTGAACAGTAACATTTTCCACCCCATCCTTCACGGAATCTTCATAAACTATATTGCTTCTATTATTTCTATATGCTATAGTAAAATTATCAGAATTCTATTCTGCCTTACGAAAGATAAGATAAAATATAAATATTTTTTCGTAAAGGAGTGAGAAATCTGGAAATTAAATATTCAAAACAGGCCCTTAAATTTTTAAAGAAACAAGATACTATTACTCAAAAGAGGATTCTTAATGCAATATCAGTGCTCCCAAAGGGAGATGTTAAAGCATTGCAAGGCAAAGACGGTTATCGACTACGAATAGGCGATTATCGTGTAATTTTTAATGATATTGACAATATTATTTTTATTAGAATGATTGGCAATCGTGGACAGATTTATAAAGGAGTGTGATTTTATGACTGCTGTTAAAGAACGTATTATAGGTGCTGTATCAATTATGAGTGATAAAGATGCTAATATATTCTGGCATATTATTCAAAAACATTTTAAACTGCCTGATACATTCGCAGATATAGAAAAAGTAGAACCCGATGAAACAGATTTAATAATGTTAAAGGAAATCGAAAACAACCCTGACTGTCACGAATTCATTTCTCAGGAAGAATTAATGAAAGAACTTAATATGTAAGTATTGTTCCCTGAAAAGTGCCAATTTCAGCACTTTTCAGGGAGTCATAATTTTTCAATAAAACCATCATAAAAAATTTCAAAATAAATAAAAAAACATTTGACAAACTCCACTGCATATAGTATCATATATTTTGTCGCTGAGGTAATCACTCAACTGACATCATAAATGCGATAGTGGCGTAGTTGGTAACGCGCGACCTTGCCAAGGTCGAGACCGCGGGTTCGAGCCCCGTCTATCGCTCTTAAAGCATCAGCTAAGGCTGATGCTTTTTTCATCCCCTTCTATTAACTTTCCATGACTATAGCAATTCCATATCTGCGAATAACATCTATAGCCAATATCCAGTGTGAAAAAAATAATGGTTTGGGGCGCATTTGCAGGAGTCTTAGAAAAAATTAGCGTCAGGAAATCTGCGTTATGTAAAAAAATCTCACTGTCTGAGCCGCATTTGCGGCGAGTTTGAGATTTTTTTACATGTTTTTAGCAGATTCCCTGACGCTTAGTTTTTCTTAGGCTCCGAAACCGCGCCCCAAACCATTATTTTTTTCACACGTCACTTGGATTTAGTGATGGAACAATCTGATACCAGTAAAACTCATCACCATTCCATATTTATTGCAAGTCTCGATCACAGCATCATCACGCACAGATCCACCTGGCTGCGCAATATACTTCACGCCACTCTTATGAGCACGCTCAATATTATCACTGAATGGGAAGAATGCATCAGATCCCAGTGTAACATCCGTCATCTGATCCAGCCATGCACGTTTCTCTTCTTTTGTAAATACTTCCGGTTTCTCTGTGAAAGTTTTCTCCCACATACCATCAGCAAGTACATCCATATATTCATCCCCGATATAAACATCAATGGCATTGTCACGTTCCGCACGTGAAATTGTATCTTTAAATGGCAGATTCAGCACTTTCGGGCACTGGCGAAGGAACCAGTTGTCTGCCTTCTGTCCTGCAAGTCTTGTACAATGTACACGTGACTGCTGTCCTGCACCAACACCGATAGCCTGTCCATCTTTTACGAAACATACAGAGTTGGACTGTGTATATTTCAGGATGATCAGAGAAATCTTCATATCACGTTTTGCTTCCTCTGTAAGCTCTTTATTCTCTGTCACAATATTGGAAAGCATTGCATCATCGATCTCAAGCTCCTGACGGCCCTGCTCAAAAGTTACACCAAATACTTCTTTGTGTTCCAGCGGAGCCGGTACAAAGTTCTCATCAATCTGGATCACATTGTAGTTTCCTTTTTTCTTCTGCTTCAGGATCTCCAGTGCTTCCTCTGTGTATCCAGGTGCAATAACACCGTCAGATACCTCTCTCTTGATCAGAAGTGCTGTATCTTTATCACACACATCAGAAAGAGAAATAAAATCACCAAAAGAGGACATTCTGTCAGCACCGCGAGCTCTTGCATAAGCGCATGCTAATGGTGAAAAATTCTTCCAGTCCATATCATTTACCCAGTAGATCTTTGCCAGAGTCTCTGTAAGAGGAAGTCCTACAGCAGCACCGGCAGGAGATACATGTTTAAAAGATGTAGCTGCAGGAAGTCCTGTTGCTTTCTTCAGATTGGATACCAGCTGCCAGCCATTAAAAGCATCCAGGAAATTGATATATCCCGGTCTTCCGGAAAGGATCTTTACCGGAAGCTCAGATCCGTCTGCCATATAAATTTTTGCAGGTTTCTGATTCGGGTTACAGCCATATTTTAATTCGAATTCTTTCATTATATAAATCCTCCGTATGAACCAAATAAGTATTTTAAAATTAATTCCTGTAAATAATTTCTTACTGCGAAAGCATCGTCTTATGTTCACAATAATCTATGAGCACTATCTGTACTCAGTAAGTGACTATTATTTATTCTTATTAATGATCTTGCTTTCGTACTTACCTGTCTCAATATCAATATATCTTACAAACAGAGATACTTTGTTATCTTCGTTCAGGCTGTTCCAGAGAAGTTCTGCAAACTCATCCATATCATCCGGAATTGCTACCAATTTCGGTTCGCCTTCAAAGCTTGGAAGTGGATTTCCGTCACATTTATAAGTATGGATGAAATGTCCCTCTCCTGCAATGGCATTCTCATATGCAAATGTGTATCTGTTACATGCATCCGGATTTCCGTTGTTGCTCTTGAGAATTGACATTGCATAGTTGAATTTTCCGTTCTCTACGTGCATAACACCGGAGATACGAGGTGTATAGTTCGGACCGTCCGGCTCGAATTCTCTGCTTCTTAAGGACTGCTCAAAAGTAAGCTGATGATCCATTCCCTCATAAATGGTATCTGTCTGATCTCCGTTAGTTACGATTGTTTTGTTTCCCAGTACACGTACAGGTGCATAGATGATCAGACTCGGATCTGTAAGTTTGGACGGATCAAATGCCTGGGTACGGATTCCCTCACCATCCTCTACAAATACTCTGTTTCTGCTGTTCTCGCTTCTGCCCATGATGAAATAAGCTGTCACTGCTTTCTTACCGTCTGCGGAACGTCCAATCACAATTCCTCTGCCAGGATAGGAATTCTCTTTCAGTTCTTTTTCCAGTGATAACATTTCCATAATTTTTCTCCTTTTCGTTAAAAATAAGGTTAAAAAAAGCCTGGGAAACCTATTTATTCATTGAATAATTTCCAGGCTGCCCAGGCGGTCGGCTCATATACTCGCTGCACTCCCTGTAGGTAATCCTACTTCCGCCAGTCATGCAGGCACTGTTGTGAAAAAAAATCACACGTTGTTATTATAGTACAATACTTCTTTGTGGATTTCAAGGCAAATTTTTTTGTACTGTGCTGAATTTTCGTTTTACTGAACATCCTGCAAACCATAATCAACATCAATCTGCACCGCAATATCCGATTTCATCTGTATCCATGCATCCGGATTCTCCACATAATATTTCGGACAGTTTTTTCCGGTAACATCATAATGCCGGATCACGTTCTCTGATGTAAGCCCAAACCGCACGCACAACCACGCAGAAAGCTTCACTGCCGAATCATAAGTTGCCTCATTAAATTTCCCCGTCTCATCCGGATGACAGCACTCGATGGACAAAGTATCTACATTACGTGAGTTCGTCGCATAGGACATCTCTGACGTAGGAATACACTGCACCACTTCCCCATCCAGCCCCACTACAAAATGACTGCTCACCTTTGTGTCATGAGTAGTCGCCAGATTCTCGAAGTAGTTCCTGTTTGCAATGGCTGTTGCCCCCGGATTTGCAGTATAATGAATGGCAATATACTGTACACTCTCAATAGGAATCTGCGGTCTGGAATATTCATTCGGTGTCAGCAGTTCCACATCTATGTACGGCGCCCCTTCTTTCTGCCATTGTTCCGGTCCGCCTGAAGAATCCGCATTATCTGTTCCTGACTGTTCCGCATCAGAAATCATCGTGTCAGAATTATGTAAAAAGTCCCCAATACTCCATCCATTTTCACTGGCCCGATTTATTATGATCCACCCAATCAGAACTATGATCACGAGCAGCATAAGACTCATAAGAATTCTCTGATTTCTCTGCCTTACTCTGCTACTCTTTCGTCTTTTCGACCTGCTGTTTTTCTTTTTTGCTGCAGTTTTTCCTGTTCTGGTATCTGTTTTTTTCTTTTTGTTTATATGCTTTTGCATTTTTACCTTCTCTTACGGGATTTTACTCCCTGCAAAAAATACCCCGGCCGGCATGCCTGGAAATCTTATTTCTTTCCATCAGCAGCCAGCCGGGGCATATATTACACCTGAAATTTATTATTTGTCATCTACGCTATAGTTCGGAGCTTCTTTTGTGATATGAATATCATGTGGATGAGATTCCTTAAGAGATGCAGCAGAAATCTTGATGAATCTGCCTGTTTCTTTAAGCTTCTCAATAGTTTCTGCTCCACAATATCCCATACCGGAACGGAGACCGCCCATGAGCTGGAATACAGTATCCTCAACATGTCCTTTGTAAGCAACACGTCCTTCTACGCCTTCCGGAACAAGTTTCTTCGCATTCTCCTGGAAGTAACGGTCTTTACTTCCGTTCTCCATAGCTGCGATAGATCCCATACCGCGGTATACTTTATATTTTCTGCCCTGATACAGTTCGAATGTTCCCGGGCTCTCGTCGCATCCTGCAAACATGCTTCCCATCATGCAGACATTCGCACCGGCTGCGATTGCCTTTGTGACATCTCCGGAATACTTGATACCACCGTCTGCAATGATCGGGATTCCGTATTCTTTTGCAGCTTCGTAGCAGTCCATAACAGCAGTGATCTGCGGAACACCGATACCTGCAACAACTCGTGTGGTACAGATAGATCCAGGTCCGATACCAACCTTAACTGCATCTACACCGGCCTCGATCAGAGCCTTTGTCGCAGCACCTGTTGCTACGTTACCTGCGATCACCTGCAGTTCCGGATATGCTGCCTTAATCTCGCGTACAGCCTTCAGAATGTTCTCTGAATGTCCATGTGCAGAATCAATTACGATCACGTCTACAGATGCCTTTACAAGTGCATCAACACGTGCAAGTACATTAGCAGTGATTCCTACCGCAGCACCGCAGAGAAGACGTCCCTGCTCATCCTTTGCAGCCAGAGGATATTTGATCTGTTTCTCAATATCTTTAATAGTAATTAAGCCTTTTAAGTTAAAGTCATCATCTACAATGGGTAATTTCTCTTTACGTGATTTTGCCAGAATCTTCTTGGCATCTTCCAGTGTAATTCCCTCTTTGGCTGTGATCAGTCCCTCAGAAGTCATGCACTCTTTAATCTTCTTGCTGAAATCTGTCTCAAACTTCAGATCACGATTAGTAATGATTCCGACCAGTTTTCTGCCCTCTGTGATCGGCACACCGGAGATACGGAACTTTGCCATTAACTCATCTGCGTCCTTAAGTGTATGTTCAGGAGATAAATAGAAAGGATCTGTGATAACACCGTTCTCAGAACGTTTTACCTTGTCTACCTCTTCTGCCTGCGCTTCAATGGACATATTCTTATGAATAATACCAATACCACCCTGTCTCGCCATAGCGATCGCCATACGATGCTCGGTTACTGTATCCATTCCTGCACTCATCATAGGAATGTTCAGTTTAACTTTCTTTGTTAAGTAAGTTGTGACATCTACCTGATTCGGAATTACCTTTGAATATGCCGGAACTAACAGCACGTCATCAAAAGTAATGCCTTCACCAATGATAGTACCCATTGCATTTCCTCCCTTGCGTATATGAAATTAAATTACTATTGTAATGTAAAAAGGAACCAGCAACTGGTCCTTTTATTTTCAACAAGTGTAACAAAAATCAGATTCTATGTCAATCCAAAAAAACTTTGCTCGGTGCTGAATTTTTCATAGCCTGTGCAAGTGCCTCATCCGGTTCCAAGATGATCTTGCATAAATTTCCGTCCAGTCTTGTGATAACACCAAAGCGTTTATGCTCCGGATTTCCTGATGAAAAGTCCAGTACTTTCATGTTCTGGTTTCCGTTGTAATAGTCCATTCTGTGGGAATCCAACGGTGCAGCCAGATCTGATTCTGATAATTTGAAGCTCTTTACTTTCTTTCTTTTTGTCTTTGACATGATCATGTCGATGTCAAAATCGCCATTGATAAACAGATATTCATATTCTACATCTGTTTTCGGAATTACAAAATAGCATGCAATTCCAAGCGCTACGGCAGCGATCCATATTAATGGGGTGATAATCAGTCCGGCAATCACAGCAATTGCTGTCAGCACGATCAGACCATACTTTGTAATGCTGTCTTTGATTGTGCGCTCCCGTTTTACCAATAATTCTGAATACAGGTTACTCATCTTTATTACTCCTTTTCTTCTGTTTTTCCGATAGTCTGAATTATTTCTTCGTTACTGTTCACTCCGTTCACAGTAACAGTTCTTCAGCATCCCGGATGATTTAACAGGTATTATAGCACAAAAAGGAACTGCCGTCTATGCGGCAGTTCCTTAGATTTTATCCACTGTGTCAGTTATTACCATGTAATGCAAAGCAAAATACATTACCTGATGAACTTATTTTATATTTACTGTTACCACACATTTTGCAACCACACCCGAGCCATCCAATGCATGAGCCGTAATTACCGCAGTTCCATTTCCTACAGGTGTGAGGTAATGTTTATTGAATTCCGTTGCCCATCCACTGTTTACCAGTACAACAGACGTATCGCTGGTGGTCCATCTGCAGCCCTTTACTGTGGCATTGGATGGACTGTAGTTTGCTTCTATAACATAATGCTTCTTCTTATCTGTGATCGTTACGGATGTCTGGCTTAATTTGATTGATTTCACTTTGATCACCTGAGTATTCTGATCATCCGGGATAGAAGGCAGTTCTGAAGTTCCATTGTCATCTTTATAATCTACGGTTACTTTACACTGAGCAGTCAGTCCGGAACCATCCAGCGCATAAGCTGTAACTACTGCTGTTCCATTTCCCACAGCCGTAAGCATTGTACTGGAAGAAGCCAGATAATCATATCCATCTACCGATACTACAGACGGATCACTGCTTACCCATCCAAGCATTTTATAATAAGCTCTGAACGGCAGAACCATAGAATCAAGAAATACTCTATCTCCTTTAGATGTCATGGTGATAGAACGACGACTTAAGGTTATATCCGTTATCAGTGTCGGATGTACCCCCGGTGGGATGGGAATCGGTGTCGGGACTGCCGGCTGTGCAGGTGTAGGTGCGACCGGTCTTTCTGTTTTATTCAGATTGACGCTTACTCCCTCTTTATCATATTTTCCGGCGGTTTTGGTTTTGCTGTAATAAGCTCTTACTGTATACGTATTCTTCATGTCAGCAACCGGGCTCTTATCTGTAAAACTTAACGCAGATCCTTTTACAGTTCCAATATGTATCCAATTACTCAAAGTCGTTTTACGATAAATCCTATAGGAATTACATCCTCCTGCCTTTTTCCAGCTTACAGTGACTGTGTTATCAGAATTAACCACAGCCTTCACCATCTGCGGCATTTCAGGGATTGTTTTTGCAGTTAATCCTTTCGTGTCACAGGTACTGTATTTTCCTGAAATCTGATTGTAAGCTTTCACTGTATAATCATATTTCTGCCCCACTATAATCGGATATTTCTTAGAAGAGGTATGGATATATCGCGTTACGCCAGACTTCACTGTAGCAAGCTGTGTCCATTTGGCAGTTCCTGTCTTTCTATAATAAATAACATACTTCGATACATTCAGGGATTCTTTCCAGCTGATCTGGATTTTGTTATAGGAAAGTGCCGAAATCTTGTCTAATTCCGGTTTGCCGGGTATATCTGTTGTAAGAGGAGGGATTTCTTCTGTTCTGGTTAAATGACAGTTCCGGCAAGTGTATACCTTCTCTCCCTTGGTAGATGCAGTTGCCTTTTTCGTGATCTTACCATTATCCCAATCGTGCTTTCCCTCCAGTGTGGTCTCTGCCTTATGTCCTGCACTATCGCTTGCAGTAATGGTTACTTTTCCGCAGGTATGAATCGTCACTGAACCATTACTGTCTACAGATGCAATACTATCATCAGAAGAGCTCCATATGATCTGATCCATTACCTGCAGATTTTTGATTGTTGTACCATTGAACGAAATATCTGTTGTCATTCTCAGCTGTGAAGTTTTATCTGCCTGAGCAGAAACGTCACCGGAAATTCTATACTCATTGCTGCAACAGGAATCTGCGAACTCAAGAATCTGCACACAATCTTTTACTGCTGTTCCCTGAGTCTCATCCAGCCCTGTTTCGTAAGAAAACTCTCCTGCTGTCGTATTGGGATATCGCATATCTTCTGAATAAAAAGTTCCAAGACCTATATATGTATTAGACGGATCGATCATTGATGTATAATGCCCTGTAACTGCACCCGGAACCTGATTTACCCAGTCTGATTTCTCACTATACCACTGCTCAATTCCATCTGTCATGGTTTTTCCCCAGTTCCATGCAAGAACTTCTCCAAAACTTCTTACATGATTTGGACTTGATATCTTAGACCAGGCCCTGCCGTTTGTTCTTTGATGTGCCATTGTAATTCCTGACTCTGCTGCACGAATCCTTGCAATGTATTCCAAATCAGAAGACCATTTAATCGGTACATAATCCGATGGCTTTAGCGGGCTGCCGGTCTGAGGATCACGTACACCTTCCTGGCAGGCTTCTTTACGAATCTCATTAATTCTTTTCAATGCCTGCGGAATCTGTGTAATGTATTCGCCTTTAACTCCAAGAAGTGTACAATTTGAAGAAGCACTTTCAACATCTGTCGGTATCGTCGCAGAAGCGGATATATTCACTGTACCCAGCCAGATAACTGTCATCAGCATTAATAACAAAAACAGATTTCTATTCTTTTTCTTCATTCTCACTGCCTCCTTTCACTGTTTACAGTCCCGAAAGCGCACTGGTATCTGTAATCTTTGTCCATACAGGTTTCCTGTTTCTGGAATCAAAATCAATCAATTCTTTACTTCCCACTTTATAGTTCAAAGGTTCACTGTATTGCTTAAGTATGTTATCCTCTTTATCTATAAACCATAGATATTTAAAATTCACAGATTTAGAATACCAGTAATAATTCTCATATAAATAATCATGTTTTTCCGACATCTGCGGATCCCAGAAATAACCGCTCATTCGCTTCGATTTATAACCTGAACCGGTCTTCTCACAAGTATAAAGCTGGCAGATTTTCCGGGTATAGGTCTTATCTCCTTCCTCCCAGGGACAGTCAGAACCAACAATCAATTCCGGAATCGAATCATTGTTCATGTCAAAAACAAAATACTCAAGATTAACTGCGCCGTACGGCATTGGCTCGATCATACCTGTCTTATCCCCTGCTTTAACTGCACGCAGAACATCGACATATGCATCTCTGACCGTCGGAAAAGTAAATTGGGGCGAATCAAGAACTGCAAACAGGATATTTGAACGATTTCCTGTTGTTTTGGTCTTGCTGTCATATCCACATACAGCATAATAATTAGCCCATCCACGAAGTGGTGTTGTGTCTTTATATTTAAGTGTATTTGATTTTACCCTGGCGATCCTTTTCCATGAACTTCTGTAGGTTCTGCGATAAATCTCATAAGCATCGCAGCCTCCGGCTTTACTCCATGACAGATTTACTGAAATCTTATCGGAATTAACCTTCGCTTTATTTAGCTTCACTGTTTCCGGCAGAATCTGTATCATGATTCCTCTTTTATCATATGCACCGTATTTTTGGGAGGCAGAATTATAAGCTTTCACTGTATAGGCATATGATCTGCCTGTCGTAAGAGGATATTTAGCAGAAGATTTATGAACGTAACTGGTAGTTCCCGCCTTCACAGATGCCAGTTTCGTCCACTTTCCGGATTTTTTCTCTTTATAATAGATATAATAATCCGTCACATTATCTGCTTTTTTCCAGACAAGTTTTACCTGTCCAAAGGCTGGGGATGAAATATCCTGCATTGTGACCCTGCCAGGAGTATCTGCCGCGGCGAAAACACTGCCCGGTTTTACAAATGAAAAACAAAAAGAAACCAGTATCAGTACTACCATCCATACAATCACAGAAGATTTTCGTATGTAATCCTTTTTCATTCTTCTCACACATCCTTTCTCACCTGTTGTTAATTGTCACAATAAGTTTCCCTGCTTTTTTGTCAAAAAGTACTGACAGATTTTGCCGGTGTCCAGGAAACTTCTGCCTTTCTCTTTCCGGTTTTTACCGTAAAACTCTTCGTATTAAGAGGGCGTACCGTAACTGTAATCTTTTTCTCCGCAACAGCCTTGTAATTCTTTCCTGCTTTCGCACGAATTGTCAGCGTTGCTTTTCCCGGACTTTTCGGAATGAATTTATTACCGGAAACCTGTACAATTCCCGGAGCAGATGAAGTGATGATAACTTTTCCGTCCGTAACAATACGATCAGCAACATTAATTGCTTTGCTGCCCTGATTTACGGTTTTATTGCCGGCAATAATCTGACCATCCTTCTTCTGGATTTTGAAAGTAACAGTAAGGGAACCTGTATAATTTCCTATACCCGTAACTGTTGCTTTCGCTGTGCCCACATTCACACTATTACTTCTGCTGGGCTTCCGGCATTTATATTATTTATATACGTCACCGTATAATCTTTATTTTCAGTTAAGACTTTGTTATCAACTTTTAAGACAACAATTATATTGTGTATCTAATAAAACATCTTTAATAGTATCTGCCCAATAGGAAGCAGCATCTCCATTATTTTCCACAGTTTCAGATATAGCCTCTGCATTATCTGTAAATTCATCTTCTGCTACAAACTCTACCGCATTTTCTTCCTCACCACTGGTAAATTCTGATGCCATTGCAGATGCAGGCATACCGCTACATAATATAGCTGACAAAACTAATGATAATACTTTCTTTTTTCACAACCTTTGTTTTCCTTTCCCTCTTATCAAAATTTAAATAAATACTTGAGTCAGGTGGATATTCGCAACCTCCGCAGGGGACTTACCTGATTCGATTAATATAATCCGGAACTTGATAAACCTAAAGAACCCAGCAGTAATACAAAAAGAACTACTACTATGATTGTAAAGCAAAAATAAGACCTTGCAAAGTTCCTCAAGTTCATATTATTAGTTCCACCAAAAGAAAATACCAGGAGCAAAACAAAGCCAACTATCGGAATAGAAAACAGAATTTCATATCCAAAATACCCCCACATGGAAATCGGCGTTGTATCCATTGTTTTTTTCTTCGATGATGCCGGTAAGTTTGATGCTGTAGCATATTCAACAGTATCTTCTTCGTTTAATTTTGCTCCGCATTCCTTACAGAATAAAGCCTTATCCGGGTTTTCAGTTCCACAATTTTTGCAATACATGATCATCTCTCCTTTTCTCTTTTATATGACATTTTGTGTCATATGTTTTTGTTTGTCATTTTTTCTCCTTCCTTTCTTTCCACTATATAATATAGTATATAGCCGATTCAGAAAGGCTTCAAGTTTTAATTTTTATGATTAGAATTTATCAAAATGTACTTCTTCTTTATTCAGTTTTTTATTTTCCTCATAGTTTTCTTCATCAATAAATGTTTCCGGCTTATAATCAAAAATGGAAGCAATAATACAGCCTGGGAAATTTGCAATTTCGGTATTGTATCTGCGGATATTTCCATCTAACAGGCTTCTTGATGCTGCAATTTCCTGATTCAGTTCGTATGCCTGATTCAATGCCTGATTATACCCCTGTATTGACTGTAAATCCGGATACTTCTGTCCAAGAAACGCCAGTTGTTCGAGGCGATCATTTGCTGTCAGTTTTTCGATTCCTGATACTTCTTTTTCATAACTGAGCTTTGCGATCTGTAATGCATCATTTAAGCACTCTGCTCTTTTGGCTTTCTGTATTCCAATCATAGAACCACCATGCTTGATGCTCTGGCTTAATTCATTAAACCTGTTTTTTGTTGTTATGAAGTAATATATTCCTCCAATAATAATAATCCAAAAAAGTATTTTCATCATCTTTTCTCTCCTGTCCCAATTTTTTTACATTATTTTTTCTAACTGTAAGTATGTACTATGCGCTGAGCGAGCCAGACGGCCAACGTTTTGGCAATAATTTTCCACATCTTCAAATGATTTAAGGATTGATTTGCGGTTGTAAACATCTATCCCCGGTATATATCCTCCGAAGCCATTTGTCATATAACCAACTATTCTTCCATTGTAAAACGTCATCTGTCTGATATCATCCCAAATATGCGCCTGAATCATTGCCAGCTGCCGGGTTGGTGTCAGATATTTCATGCACTTCAGCTCTGTTCCCTCTTCAACCAAGATATCAAATTTGTCTGTAAATTCCACAGATGCAATATTATGTCTCATCGAACACAAATCTTTGCCGGATCTGCTTTCCAGAGGCAGATCACATTTATTTTTTCTGCATCCAATGTAAATTTCAGGTACACCGGAATTAAATTCCGCTGTGAACATTCCACTTACTACTTTCATATTCCCGGAATTTTCAAAACATATTTCATCCCTTCCGTTTTCGCTGTTTTGCATGATTCCATTCTTTCGATACATATCATAGCGAAATTTATCATAATGTTTTGTGCACTCTTCCTGAATGGCATCTAATTTTCCACTGCTGAATCTGATGATCCATCGACCAGCCATCATAATAAGAAGATGCAGCATCACATAAATGAACAGGCTTATTTTGGCATTCCAGGCTGATATGCATATAAGTAAAATAAAAAAATGTGTTATTTTTTCAATTCTTCCTATTCTTTCTAATCCAGGCCCCACAAATATCAGCAAATCACTTCCGAATTTATCCAGTTTTGTACCTGTTTTGTATATTTGCAGGAATTTTTTATGATCTCGTTCATTTGTTGAAATGCACATTCTCAAATTTTCATCCATCTCTTTGTCTGCTCCCTCATATTTTTTTATCTGTAGCATTTTTACACCGCCCGTTCAAATGTTCCCGGTACCCATCCGGTATTCTGTCTCGAAATACCGAATAGTTACTGTTCACATTTCTGTAACTTTCTTCCTCCTTTCTGCTATATAGACGATTCAAAAGGGCTTCAGGTTTTATCTTTATTATTATTTTATAATATTTTTTATAAAATAATCTATTTCCTGATGAATGACCACTTTTTTGAGACGAACGACACATTTTGACCTAATTGGATAATTTTCCATTATCTCTGCATAAACTGTCTGTCATACTTTCTGCAGGTGCAAATGGATTAGCAGTATCTATAATGTACATGCTCTCTGGATATTCCGTTTCCAGACGGTATCCATACTGGTTACTAAAATCATCTTTTGAATCAGCAATCACATAGAAATATCCATAACTTGTCTTAAAAACCGTCTGAACAATTCTTTCAAAATAGATTTCTGCTGAATCCGGCAGATATGCTTTCATATCATCTCCTGAAAATTCCGCTTTCAGATTGTATGGCATTCCACCCACAGTATACCAGGTGCCTGCAATTAAATTTAATGCTGCTTCCTTTTCCTCTGTTCCATCATAACATTCCTGTGCGATATTAAAAAATCTAATAGGATTATCATATTCTGTATATTCTGCATCCGGTGCAATCTCATGACTTGCCACAACCTCAACCTGTTCAATTGTATTTCCATTTTTTGTAATACGGTCAGCACTTTCATATCCCATTTTAGCGAATGTAGAATAAATTCCATTTCCATCAGGCGCCGCATATAAAGACACATGTGAACCTACAGTTCCAATCATGCTGACTTCAGAACCGTTCAGTAATGTGTATATCTCCACCTGCCAGTCTGCTTCACATGTTCCATGGGAAATAAGCAGTTCATTCGTTCCGTCCTGATCTATATCATACAATGCAATTTCCACTATAGATCTGTTCAGACCTGAAAACTCCAGATTTGATGCCATACTTTCAAATGTCTCTTTATACATTGGATATTCAGGATAATTTGAATAATCCACTGTATCCTCAGCAGTCTGCTCCTGTTCATTATCTGGTTCCGATTCCGGTTGTGTTTCTTCTGTATTCTCATCTGTTTCAGATTCCGTTTGTGTTTCTTCTGTATTCTCGTCTGTTTTAGTTTCTTCCGATGTTTCTGTTTTTTCCTCCGGTGACTCTGTCGGTTCCGGAGTTTCTGTTACCTCTGCCGTTTCCTCCGGCTCCTTAGTTGGTTCTGCTTCCACTGGTTTCTGTTCTTCTGAAGATTCATTCTCTGACTCAGATGTCTGTTCATGGATAAACGGTAATTTATCCGCATTCTTCACAACACCGTAAACTCCACCTGCGCCAACTGCCCCGGTAAGTACAATTGCAGCCACTTTCATACTCAGGTGTCTGGCAGCTGTTTTACCAGCTGCTCCTGCCGCCTTTGCACCTGCCCGGGCTGCGGTACCTGTCGTATTCCAGGAACCTGCTGACTGTGCCGGTTCTATACAGGCATCCATAACACTCTGTAAAACACCCATTTCCGCCGGATCTGCCGGTGCACTTTCCAGTCTGCGCAACAGATACAGGAAGAATGTAAATGGTGCAACTGTGTAGAGTTTCGTGCCTTTCTTTTCCAGGTCAAGAACAAGTTCTTTTACTTTTTTCCGACCATAAGATAAGCGACTCTTTACTGTATTGTCGCTGACTCCAAGAGTGAACGCAATGTCTTTTACGGACATTTCTTCATAGTAAAACATACCTATGACCAGTCGCTGGTCTTCCGGCAGCTGATCCAGAATTTCAAGGACAAGGCGGCGTACCTCTTTCTCGTCCATTGCCATTTCCGGATTCAGATCTGTTCGCTCGTCTTCGATTGATTCCTCGAAAGAAAGATCATCTGATTCATTATCTCCGGACATATCTGTAAAAAGCACCGGTTTGCATTTCTTCAGCCAGTCCTTGGCTGTATTATTTGCTATCATTTTCAGCCATGGAACCAGTTTACTCTCATCCTGAAGCTGATCCAATCTGGTAAATGCTTTTACATATGTATCCTGTAAAATATCGTATACAGTATCTTCATCTTTTACAAGAACTTTGATTACTCTATATACCGCAGAACTGCTTTGGTTATATATTTCTGCAAGGGCATCCTCTTCCTGGTTGCGGGCTCGCTCCAGCAAGCTCTGATTCCTTCTGACGGGATTACCACAGTACTTACAGAATTTAGAATTTTCTGGAAGTTGATTTCCGCATTTCGTGCAAAACATATTTTTCTCCTTTTGTTAGTCATCTAAATCAACCTTATAATTTTTTAACTTCTTAAATTTACAATGATAAACTTCTTCTAATGTGTCAAAAGTATCCTCGTAGTCATTTACAAATTCCACAATATCTCCATTCTTCAATCTACCATTATTTTCAGCAGGCCCCATAGAGCCACAATAATCCAATATATCGCAAAAATGTGATGTCACATCATCATAACTGCACAATTCTTCATAGGCTTCCTTTGCATCATCAATACTATCATACTCTTTTTTACACCATTTTTTTGCACTTTCCTTATCCAAAGTTATTTTACCCTCATATTTCTCCATGAACTCATCTGGATTAAATATTGCAGTCACAATTCCAGTTCCATCATGTCCACCTATTATGATTTCATAGACATCATTCATGTCAATAACTGTCCTACGATTTGAGAATGCAGAAACTGCCACTATCACTACAACACCTGCTACCGCCAAAGCTGCTATTTTTTTCTTTGATAATGATTTCGAACCTGTTTTTATATTATTTTTCGAGGCAGATACAGGTGACACCACTTGCGCTCCCATCTGAAGTCCTTGTCCACAGTTTGGACAAAACATCGCACCTTCTTCTTTAATTTCACTTCCGCATTTTGAACAGAACATAATCATTTCATCCTTCTTTCATTTCCTCCTTCTTTCATTTTCTTCTTCGATTACTTTTTTCGATTCATTTTGATTCTCTGTTTTTTCTTCAATTGCTTTTTGGGGGTCCCGCATCAACTGTATGACTCTCCGAAATATCACCCATAACTGCTCCCATGGCACTGGCAGGGTATCGATCGTGTGTGTGATCATTTTTCTGATACTGTTATCTGTCATAGGCATTCTCTCCTCTCTGATCTATAGACGATTCAGAAAAGAGACTGGTTTTATTTTTATCGATATTTTATAACTTTTTTTCAAAAAAGATGCTTTTTCTGACGAATAACCGTTTTTTCAGATGAATGGCACTATTTATGTACATAAATGAATTATAGCATATTTTTCCAAAGCCTATGAATACATACCGTAATATTTCCAATAATATGTTTTCTAAATATATTTTTCTACAAAAAAAGACGTTCCACAAATCATATGATTCATGGAACGCTTTTTTTATTTTTTCTGTGTATTATTTTTTATAAAATTACATCATTCCCATTCCAGGATTAGCAGCCGGTGCCGGTGTGTCTTCTTTGATAATTGCAACAGCTGATTCTGTTGTAAGTAATGTAGACGCAACGCTTGTAGCATTCTGAAGAGCACTTCTTGTAACCTTTGCAGGATCAAGGATACCTTCGCTTACCATATCTACATATCTTTCATTCAGAGCATCAAAGCCGATTCCCGGTTCGGATTCTCTTACTTTGTTGATGATTACGGAACCTTCAAGTCCTGCATTTGCAGAAATGCGGAACAGAGGAGCTTCCAGAGCTTTCAGGATGATGTTTGCACCTGTCTTCTCGTCACCTTCCAGAGTTGTTGCAAGTTTTGCAACTTCTTTGGATGCGTGGATGTAAGCAGAGCCGCCACCTGCGATGATACCTTCTTCTACTGCTGCTCTTGTAGCTGCAAGAGCATCTTCCAGACGAAGCTTAGCTTCTTTCATTTCTGTCTCAGTGGAAGCACCAACACGGATAACAGCTACGCCGCCAGCCAGTTTTGCAAGTCTTTCCTGTAATTTTTCTTTATCAAATTCAGATTTTGTTTCTTCAATCTGTCCACGGATCTGAGCAACACGGTTTGCGATTGCATCTTTGTCACCCATACCGTCAACGATAACTGTGTTCTCTTTTGCAACTTTAACAGATTTTGCACGTCCTAACTGCTCCATAGTTGCGTCTTTCAGTTCCAGACCAACTTCTTCGGAGATTACCTGGCCGCCTGTAAGGATTGCGATATCCTGAAGCATTTCTTTTCTTCTGTCACCATATCCCGGAGCTTTGACAGCTACTACCTGGAAAGTTCCTCTTAATTTGTTTACGATCAGAGTTGTAAGAGCTTCACCCTCTACATCTTCAGCAATGATAAGAAGTTTCGCACCAACTTTTACGATCTGCTCCAGTAATGGAAGGATTTCCTGGATGTTGCTGATCTTCTTGTCTGTGATCAGGATATATGGATCTTCCAGATTTGCTTCCATTTTTTCCATATCTGTTGACATATATGCGGATACATATCCACGATCGAACTGCATACCTTCTACAAGGTCAAGTTCTGTGTGCATTGTCTTGGATTCTTCTACTGTGATAACGCCGTCTTTGGAAACTTTTTCCATAGCATCTGCTACTAACTGTCCAACAGTCTCATCGCTTGCGGAAATAGATGCAACGTTTGCGATCTGTTTCTTGCCACTGATTGTCTGGCTCATGTTCTTGATTGCTTCTACAGCTACATCTGTAGCTTTCTTCATACCTTTTCTGAGGATGATCGGGTTAGCGCCTGCTGCCAGGTTTCTCATTCCTTCGTGAACCATAGCCTGTGCAAGAACAGTAGCTGTTGTTGTACCATCACCTGCTACATCGTTTGTTTTGGAAGCAACTTCTTTGATCAGCTGTGCGCCCATGTTTTCAAATCCGTCTTCCAGTTCAATTTCTTTTGCGATTGTAACACCGTCGTTTGTGATAAGCGGAGCACCGTATGGTTTGTCAAGAACTACGTTTCTTCCTTTCGGTCCTAATGTTACTCTTACTGTATCAGCTAATTTATTTACACCAGCTTCAAGAGCTGCTCTGGCTTCTGCGCCAAATTTAATTTCTTTTGCCATGATAATATGACCTCCTGATTCAAATTTTGATCTCTATGAATTCTTTCTGATACTTAGCCGGTATTTCATGTTACATCCTGTAAATATTATCTTATAAGTATCTTCATTTATGTTTTCTTTTTTGATATTGCTTATTTAACAATTGCAAGAATATCATTCTGTTTTACGATAATGTATTCTGTGCCATCCATCTTTACTTCTGTTCCTGAATATTTGGAGTAGATAACTTTATCACCTACAGCTACTTCCATTTTTACTTCTTTGCCGTCAACAACTCCGCCAGGTCCTACAGCTACAACTTCTGCCTGCTGTGGTTTCTCCTGTGCCTGTCCCGGAAGAACGATTCCGGATTTTGTTGTTTCTTCTGCTTCAACCTGTTTTAATACAACTCTGTCACCTAAAGGTACTAATGTCATAATCTATATCCTCCTTTATTCTCCAACTAAAGCTTTCCTGTTACCGTACTCTTTCCGTTATCGCAAAATATCCGGTAACTATTTCGGCACTCTGTCTGATCCTGCCGATTTTTGCTAGCACTCATTTACTTCGAGTGCTAATCACTGTCCTTATATTATTGAAAATGAGTCGATTTCGCAAGTGCTTTTATCATTATAAAATAATCTATATTCTCTTTTTTACTTATATATACTCTTTTTTTCTTTTGTTTTCTTAATTTACAAATAATTTTGTCATAACAAGTCCGGAGAGCTTTATTATGTTATAAGCATATTACGGAGTAATTTTCTTTAACATAATAAAAAGACCGTCCACCATACAGCAGACAGCCTTCTTGCATTCATTATTTACGAATCAGGATTTCTTATTTCTCTGAGCTTTAATCTCTTCCAGTTCATCAAAGATGACTTCATTCAGCACTTTAATGTAGGTTCCCTTCATACCGGAAGATCTGGATTCGATCACACCGGCACTTTCAAACTTCCTCAAAGCGTTTACGATAACAGATCTGGTGATTCCCACGCGGTCTGCGATCTTACTTGCAACCAGGATTCCCTCATCTCCGTCAAGTTCATCAAAAATATGGATGATCGCCTCCAGTTCGGAGAAAGATAAAGTATTAAACGCAGATTTCACTACCTGCTGCTTTCTGTCCTCCTCAGCATTCTCTTCATGAACCGCTCTCATCATCTCAAGCCCTACAACGGTTGTTCCATATTCACTGACAATAATATCTTCAATGTCATATGGTTTCTCATAACGATACATAAATACAGTACCCAGTCGTTCCCCTGCAATATCTATCGGATTAATGATTCCCTGATAACTGCTTGATACATGTTCAAATCCCAGTGTCTGAAGATTTACATTCTCTTTTGTTGACAGGACACCCAGAAATCTCTCGTTTAACAGGGAATCTACATATCCGCCAACCTTGTCCTCGATCAGTTCAGTGATCTCCTCTACTCCCGGGCATAAACTGACACCCAGAACCTTTCCTTTTTTACTGAGAACCAGAATGTTGGAACTCAGTGTCTCCATCAGAACCTGACAGATGTCATTAAATACCACTTTGCTGGAACTGCTGTTATGCAGAAGTTTATTAATTTTTCTTGTTCTATCCAGCAGCTGAACACTCATATTGTCCTCCTTTCACCCTGTACATATCCGAAATCTTTCTGTCATTATTTCATAAATGAGCAGTCACTTTCTTTTGCTCGCAAGGAAGATTCAGACACACATGGTCATTAACATTACTGATACTTTGATTTTACACGTTTTAAAGTCAAATTACAAGACAAATTTTACTATTTTTTTATTTATTTTTGCTTTTCTGAAAATAGATTCCTTTTATAATATTATTCAATAAATATCATCATCAAAAATTCAAAGGATTGAAGACAAAAAGTCAGAAAGTCACTGACTGTAAGACAAAAAACGGAACTGTTGCATTAATGAAATTCATTTTCAACTGCTGCAACAGTCCCATTTATAACATTTACAATCCGTTATTATTCTTTCTCGTCCTTTGCCTCTACATATCCACATGTCTCCTGGCTGCAGACAAGCTTATTCCCCTTTTCCACCATATAGCTTCCACATTTCGGGCATTTCTTTGCTGATGGTTTCTGCCAGGACATGAAATCACAATCCGGATTATCCTCACATCCGTAGTACTTACGTCCTTTTTTGGTTTTCTTTAGCACAATCTCTTTTCCACATTTCGGACATGCCACCCCGATCTTCTCAAAATATGGTTTGGTATTTTTGCATTCCGGAAATCCCGGACATGCAAGGAATCGTCCATGAGGACCATATTTGATCACCATATGTCTGCCACAGTTTTCGCAGATCACATCTGTCACTTCATCCTGAATATCAACCTTTTCAAGTTCTTCCTCTGCAGCATCTACATCCTTCTTCAGATCCGGATAGAAGTTGCTTACTACTGTCTTCCACTTTACAGTTCCTGCTGCCACACAGTCCAGAAGCCCTTCCATAGTCGCAGTGAAGTTTACATCTACAATACTCGGGAAAGCCTGTTTCATAATATTATTGACAACTTCCCCCAACTCTGTAACATACAGGTTCTTCTGTTCTTTTGCAACATAACGGCGGCTGATGATCGTTGTGATCGTCGGCGCATAGGTACTTGGACGTCCGATCCCCAGTTCTTCCATAGTCTTGACCAGAGATGCCTCTGTATAATGTGCAGGCGGCTGCGTGAAATGCTGTTCTGGTTTCAGTTCCTTAAGACTAAGCTTCATTCCTCTTTCTAGACTCTGATTCAGAACATTTCCTTTTTTCTGGTCCTCTTCATCTGTGTATACAGACATAAATCCGTCAAATATGATCTTGGAGGCAGAGACTGTAAAAATATACTGGTCTGCACCAATCTTTACAGATGTTGTTTCGTATTTTGCAGGAGCCATTCTGCTGGCCGCAAAACGTCTCCAGATAAGCTGATACAGTCTGAACTGATCTCTTGAAAGAGATTCCTTCAGTACAGCCGGTGTACGGCTGATGTCTGTAGGACGGATCGCTTCGTGAGCATCCTGGATCTTCTGTCCCTTTTTCACAGCTTTCTCAGACTTTGAAACATAATCCTCTCCGTACTGAGCAGTGATATATTCTCTTGCAGCAGCATCTGCTTCCTCCGAGATTCGGGTGGAATCTGTACGCAGATAAGAGATCACACCTACCGTTCCATTTCCTTTGATATCAATTCCTTCATACAGCTGCTGTGCCAGACGCATTGTCTTCTGTGTGGAAAAGTTTAAGGTCTTGGCTGCTTCCTGCTGTAAGGTACTTGTAGTAAAGGGAAGCGGTGCATTCTTGATCCTCTCGCCTTTCTTTACTTCATTGATCTCATATTCTTTATCTTTCAGAGAGGCCAGAAGTTTATCCATTTCCTCTTTGCTGTGGATATCCATCTTTTTATCTGTTCCATAAAACTTCGCCTGCAGCGGTTTCTTCTCACCCTTCACCTGAAAATCTCCCTCCAGGCTCCAGTATTCTTCCGGAATAAACGCATTGATCTCATCTTCTCTGTCACAGATGATACGAAGCGCAACAGACTGTACGCGCCCCGCACTTAAGCCTCTCTTGACTTTTGCCCAGAGAAGCGGGCTGATGGTATAACCTACCATACGGTCAAGCATACGTCTTGCCTGCTGTGCATCTACCAGATCCATATCCAGGTCTCTGGCCTGTTTGATTGATGATTTTACTGCTGTCTTGGTAATCTCGTTAAAGGTAATCCTGTGCATCTTCTTCGGATCTTCTTTTAATGCCTGCATCAGATGCCAGGAAATTGCCTCTCCCTCGCGGTCAGGGTCAGTTGCAAGATAAATCTTATCTGCTTTCTTTGCAGCCTTGCGAAGCTTTGCAAGCAGTTCTCCCTTTCCTCTGATCGTTATATATTTGGGTTCAAAATCATGCTCAACATCAATTCCGAACTGACTCTTCGGGAAATCACGGACATGTCCGTTAGAAGCTTCCACATCGTAATTCGCACCGAGAAATTTCTTTATTGTTTTCACTTTTGCAGGTGATTCTACTATCACCAGATATTTCGCCATGCTACCTCTCCTAGTCGTAATCTGTTATTCTTCACAGTGTCCCTGAACGGGCACATTGCCTGACAGCGATATTGTTACATATGAAAATCGCCCTGCGCCGCAGAAACGTGAAGCACAATAATCATAAATCGTCAACTGTCTTTTACATAATAATGTCTCCCGCTCTCTCTTATGAGCCCCCGCAGTGTCAGTTCCACAAGACAGTTGCTTACCTGTGCCGGGGAAAAGCCTGTTTTTCTCACAATGTAGTCGGGATTTTTTGGTCGTAAATCGAGACAACTATACACCATATTCAAATCTCTTGCAAGTCCCAAGTTGTTTTTTTCACCGTTTTGTGTTACTTTTTCCATCGAAATTCCAAGTTCTTCCAGCATAATTTCCGGACAGTATGCAATCCCTGCGCCGTCGTAGATCAGCTTATGGCAGCCTCTGCTGAGTTCATCTGTCACTGCCCCCGGAATCGCATAGACCATCTTTCCCTGTTCCAGTGCAAATCCCGCAGTGATCAGCGAACCGCTGTTTTCTTTTGCTTCCACTACCAGAACCGCGTCTGACAAAGCACTGATGATCCGGTTTCGCGCCGGGAAATGCCAGGAAACAGGTCCTGAACCCAGTGGACATTCACTGATGATTCCACCATTTTCCCATAAGATCCTCTCATAGAGTTTTCTGTTAGATTTCGGATAGCATACATCAACACCACTTCCAAGCACCGCAAATGTAGGCATCTTTCCTTCCAGTGCGCCTTTATGTCCTTCTGAATCAATGCCAAGTGCCATACCGCTGATAATCTGGACTCCAGCTACACTTAACGCTTTCGCATACCGGAATGCCTGCATCCTTCCATAAGGACTGCACATTCTGGCACCGATCACTGCCACCGTTCTTCTCTTAGGATCAGGAAGTCTGCCTTTTACATAAAGCTTTGCCGGCATGGAGGCATACTGCTTCATTATCTGAGGATATTCCGGATCTGATTTCTCAATACATCGTATCTGACCTGTACTGTATTCTTCTGTATGATTATTTTTCACATCAGTTCTTTCCATATAAAATACCTCACTGACCTTTATTTTATGACAGAATCTTTGTCAAATGCCCTGTACGAAAGTGCTTCTCCGATATGATGACCGGCAATCATTTCTTCCCCTTCCATATCCGCAATTGTTCTGGCTACCTTCAGGATCCTATGATAGGATCTGGCACTGAATGCGATTTTTTCAAAGGCTCTTGCCAGAAGTCGGGATGCGCTGTCTGTAAGAGGGCAGAATTTATCGATCAGACTGCTCTTCAGCTGCCCGTTAAAATTTATTTTCTCATCTTTATACCGTTCTTCTTGGATCTTCTGTACTTTTTCCACTCTTTTTCTGATAGCAGCGGAATTTTCTCCCTTTCTTCCACAGTGAAGCTGTGAAAAAGAAACCGGCGGTACCTCAGTGCTGATATCAATTCTGTCCAGAAGGGGGCGACTGATTTTTCCCATATAATGTATGATCTCACCTGCTGTACAGGTGCATCTGTTTAAATCCGGATAATAACCGCAGGGACAGGGATTCATCGCTGCACATAACATAAAATCCGCCGGAAAGTTGTAAGTTCCGCTTGCTCTGGCTATCTGGATCACTTTATCCTCCATGGGCTGTCGCAGAAGTTCCAGACTTGCTCTGGAAAATTCCGGCATTTCATCCAGAAAGAGTACACCTTTATGCGCAAGAGTGATTTCGCCGGGTCTGGGATTACGCCCGCCTCCTGCAATTGCCTGCGGAGTACTTGTATGATGAGGGCTGCGAAATGGTCGCTCATCGATCAGAGGATGTTCTCTTGAAAGAAGTCCTGCAATACTGTAAATTCTGGTAAGCTCCAGCTTTTCTTCAAAGCCAAGCCCAGGCATGATCGTCGGCAGTCTTCTGGCAAGCATGGTTTTGCCCGTTCCCGGAGGTCCGATAAGGAGAAGATTGTGAAATCCGCTTACTGCAATTTCCGCCGCTCTTTTTGCCCCTTCCTGTCCTTCAATGTCTGAAAAATCCATTCCCATATCTGTATTTATAATAGAAGGAATTTCTTCGTGTATTTCCCTCTTCAGATAGGGTTCTGGATTCTTAAGACACTCGACCAGTTCCCGTAAATTTTTTACTCCTGCTACCGGCACATCCCTGATCAGTCTTCCTTCTTTCAGATTCTCATAGGGAACTACGCAAAAACGACTGCCCAAACTTCTTGCACACAACACAATCGGCAGGATTCCGGATATCCCATGGATTTCTCCGTCCAGACCGATCTCCCCTGCCATCATAACTCTGCTGACAACCTGAGGGCTGATCATCTCAAAAGCAGCCAACACTGCTGCTGCCACCGGTACATCAAAACCGGCGCCCTCTTTCTTCATGTCTGCAGGAGCAAAATTGACGGTAATTCTCTTTGGTGGAAACTGATAACCATTATTCTTGAGTGCTGTGCGTACCCGTTCCTGCGCTTCCTTTACCTGCGCAGAAGGAAATCCTACCATGATAAAGGAAGGAAGTCCGTTACTTACATCAGCTTCTACCTGCACAGGGCATACTTCCACCCCAAAAATTGCAGCTGATAATACACTTGCAAACAAATATAAACTCCTTTCTTCCGGCATAAATCTCCCCCGATATTTATGCTCACCAAAAAATATATAACAATTCGTTACTGTTCACTCCGTTCACAGTAACGTAGCCAAAATTCATTCCAGATTGCCTGCGGCAATGGAATTTTGGCTTGTATGTCTCGCCAAACAGCGGACGACTGAATAGTTACATCACTTAACTTGTATTGGAAATTATTTCAGAAATCAGATTTGAAAAAAGATTATTTTTATAATAGACCATTTTGCTCTGTTTTGCAACCGTTCATTTTGTTCTGTTTTATACTTTTTTCAGTACATAATCTGCGAAGGCTTTTCACAGATCATGTTTGGGAGTACACTACAAAACAGAGAGGTGAACTATATGAAATTTCAGCGTATTCAGGATTTACGTACAGATGCTGACATGTCACAGAAACAGCTCAGCGAAATTCTTCACATCAGCCAGCGTTCCTACTCTCACTATGAGACAGGTTCACGCAATATCCCGGTTGAAATGCTTATCAGACTGGCAAATTATTACGATATAAGTGTTGATTATCTGGTAGGACGCACTGATAAAAAAGAGATGAATAAATAAGTAAAATCACTTTTTTTAATATAAAAGGATTCCTGTAACTGTTTATGTTACTGAATCCTTTTATATTTTTTGTATCTTTTATTCTTTTATCATAACAGTATCCACAGAAGGATGGACTTTTGCACCCTCCGCTTTTGTTTTTGTCTTAATATTCACATAAAGACGACCATTATCAAAGGTAAGATAACCCTTTGCTACATTTCCCAGCGAGTCTGTAAACGAGAATCTGGTTGCATTTCCTGCGACGGATTTCTTTACTTTTGCCTTGCAGGTGGCTGTCTTTTTCTTGTTTGTCTGTGAATAAGTAAAGGTAACCGACTTCTGACTGAGTTTCTTAATTTTGATCTTAACCCTGCCGTTCTTACTGCGCCAGGTTCCCAGATAATCCTCCGGGTTAAAAACATAAGCCCGTTCCAGAACCGGTGTTGGCGTTGCCGTAGGAATCGGTGTTGGGGTAGGTGTGGGCGTAGCTGCAGGTGTCGGTGTTACAGTGGGAACTCTTTCCAGTGCCGCGATCGCTTCTGCTTTTCTCTGCTCTCTGTCCACATTCTTTCTGTGTTGGAGCAGCAGAGTGCCTGCCAGCATAAGCAGGATAAACAGGATAATTACAATTATCAGAAGTTTTATAAGTCTTTTTTTCTTTTTATTCCGTTTCTGTTTCCCGTTGTTTGTTACCGACAAATGTGCATCTCCTCTTCTGTTTCTTGTTCGTTACTTATTCTTTTCCATCCCAGCAATAGGTACAGAGTTTACATGGTGAAATTCCAATGGAAGCTTTCAGATCATCAAGTCTGTGGAATTTCAGTGATGTGAAATTCAGCTCCTTACGGATTTCTTCCAGCATTTCTTTATAATTTGTTGAATTTGGATCTGCATAGTCTGCCAGGACTTTATCACTGACATTCTCTCCCTCGCGTTTGGCGATCACACGTCTTGTGATCAGATCCATCTCCGATTTAGAACGTGAGAAATTCAGATATTTGCATCCATAAAGTAAAGGCGGACACGCAGGACGGATATGTACTTCTTTCGCACCATTTCTGTAAAGAAATTCCGTTGTTTCTCTCAACTGTGTTCCACGTACAATAGAATCATCGATCATCAGAAGACTCTTATCCTTGATCAGACGATGTACAGGAATCAGCTTCATTCTTGCGATAAGATTTCTCTGGCTCTGCTGTGTAGGCATAAATGATCTTGGCCAGGTTGGTGTATATTTGATAAACGGACGGGCAAAAGGCACACCGGACTGGTTCGCATATCCGATCGCATGGGCAATACCGGAATCCGGAACACCGGCTACAATATCGGGATTTACTTCTCCCCTGTCTCTCCTGGCCAGCATATCACCGCAATGATAACGCATTTCTTCTACATTCACACCCTCGTATGCCGAAGTAGGATATCCGTAATATACCCAGAGGAAAGAACAGATTCGCATCTCTTCCCCTGGTTTCTGCAGGGTTTCCACACCATCCGGAGTCACTGCAACAATTTCTCCGGGGCCCAGTTCTTTCAGGTCTTCATATCCAAGATTCAGGTATGCAAAGCTTTCAAAAGATACACAACAGGCATCTTCTTTCTTTCCCACAATCAGTGGAGTCCTTCCCAGACGGTCACGTGCTGCCAGAATCCCCTTTGGTGTCAGGATCAGCATGGTCATGGAACCTTCTATCACTTCCTGCGCATAACGGATTCCCTCAATCATGTTGTCTTTCTGATTGATCAGTGCAGCTACCATTTCTGTGGGATTTACGCTTCCTCCACTCATTTCCAGAAAATGAGTGCATCCGTTTTTAAAACAGTTGGCAATCAGTTCATCCATGTTATTGATCTTTCCAACTGTGGTAATTGCAAAGTTGCCAAGATGAGAGCGCACCAGAAGAGGCTGAGGTTCATTATCTGAAATACATCCGATTCCCAGATTTCCCTCCATCTCACCAATGTCACCATCAAATTTGGTCCTGAACGGCGCATTTTCAATGTTATGAATCACGCGGTCAAAACCACGTTTCTTATCATACACTGCCATTCCGCCTCTGCGTGTTCCCAGATGGGAATGATAATCAATTCCGAAGAAAAGGTCCAGAATGCAACTGGACTTTGATGCTACTCCAAAAATTCCACCCATTATCGTATTCTCCTTTTGTTCATCATCTTCAGGCAACTTTTATCATAATCCTCTTCGATAATCCATTTAAAAAGATTACTATAGCCCGTTTCATAACGTTTTCCTTCACTATAACAGTTCTTATCCTGCCAAATTGCTGTAAAAACAGTTATATCACACAACACTCCCATTATATAGAATGAAAATTTAGAAGTAAAGAGTTTTAATCTTATTTCTTTTCCTTGATGATACCTGTTCTGTATGCATCCAGCAGCTGGATCAATTCCTGTATTCTCTCTTTCAGCGCATGACCTGTATCTGTATCACCCACAAGCTGGCGTCTGGACATGTAGCTGACTGCCACTCGGTTCGATACAATATCAGTCTCTCTTGCCACAGCATCTGCTTTGGACGTAAACGGTTCATGAGCAGTAAGATTCAGTCCATAGGAATTATAGATCAGCGTATATCCGGCAATTCCCGTTACTTTCTGATATGGCTTGGAAAAACCACCGTCAATCACGATAACCTTTCCATCACATTTTACAGGACTTTCTCCTTCACTCTGGTGTACCGGAACATGGCCATTGATGATATGCCCTTTTTCCGGATCCAGACCAAATTCACGAAGCATATTATCTACCACTTCTTCATTCTCCCAGAGGCGGTAATAAGCATTCTTCTTCTCTTCATGTGTAGAAGGATCCTCTATGAAATATCTTTCAAAAGTACTCATCTTGCTCTTGCCAAACAATGGTGAATTCGGAGCTGCCCAGATATACCACATAATATCTCTGCCCTTCTTCTGTTCTTCTTTTCCTACAGAATAGAATGCTCTGCGCACATAGGTTTCCAGTACATCGTACAGTTCTTTTCCCTTGTAGCTTTTTCCATAAATCTGTACTTCCCGGAATGTTCCGTCTTCATTCAGAGGAATGCTTCCGTGAAACAGAAGATTTCCGTTATATACTGTATAAAGCCCACCTTTGTCAAGTAGGAGACGGATGTGGTTTTGCAGTTTTTCACAGTTTCTGAATGCAGAGGACAGTTTGTCCATAACTTCTTTTTCTCCGGCTGTAAGTTCGTATGGATGTTTCCAGTCAATAGTCGGAAAATTATTGTCGCGAAGCGGATATTCTTTTCCGTCAGGCAGTGTGATCGTCCCTTTTTCCGGATTGATCCGATGAAGAAGTGCTCTGTCTTCCATCTGGAATTCTTTATGTCTGCGCACCAGTTTACCTTCTAATTTAAACTGGATCACAGCAATAGCCTTGTGCATTTTTTTGCCCAGTTCTTCCTCAAGAACATTATAATTGAAAGCACCTTTCATAGCAAAAATCTCGCAGGGATCATCCTTATACGCCTCCATCACAAAGGTCGCCAGAGGAAGCATATTGATTCCGTATCCATCCTCAAGAATATCCAGATTTCCGTAACGGATACTGTTTCTTACCACTGTTGCAATACAGGCTTTCTGTCCTGCTGCCGCACCCATCCAGACAACATCATGGTTTCCCCACTGAATATCCAGGGAGTGATACCGCATCAGGCGATCCATAATGAAATGTGGAGCAGGACCTCTGTCATAAATATCCCCCAGAATATGTAAATGATCCACGACCAGACGCTGGATCAGTTCTGCAAGCGCAATGATAAAATTCTCCGCACTGCCGATCTCAATGATCGTATTTACAATGGAATCATAATATGCCTCTTTATCGAGAACTTCCGCTTTCTCTGTGATCAGTTCTTCGATCACATAGGCATAATCTGTGGGAAGAGCTTTTCGTACTTTGGACCTGGTATATTTGGAGGCTGTTGTCTTACAGATTTCAATAAGACGGTAGAGCGTGATCTTATACCAGTTTTCCATATCTTCTTCCGTATCTTTGACAAGATCCATCTTCTCTTTCGGATAATAGATCAGAGTTGCCAGAGAACGCTTATCATTGTTACTTAATGTATGTCCAAACACATCATCAATCTTCTTCCTCACTGCACCGGAACCATTTCTGAGCACATGTGAAAACGCCTGATACTCCCCATGAAGGTCTGACATAAAGTGTTCCGTTCCCTTCGGCAGATTCAGGATTGACTGAAGATTGATAATCTCCGTAGATGCCTTTCCGATTGTAGGATAAATTTCTGCAAGTCTCTGTAAATATCTAAGTTCGTCTTTCTTCATATCCATCTCCTGTTATCATATATTATGATGTCAGGGCATTTTATGTTGCTGTCTGCACCATGCCCTGCAACACACTTTGCGGTCACAGAATTTATGCTCATCCTGTAAAGTCAAATAATGACATCTGGTTCGACTGCGGGATATCTCCGAATAATTTCAGATCATCCATCAAATCAATAACCGTTTTGCTGACCTTTGTTCTGTCGCGGAAGTCGTCTTTTGACAAGAATTTTCCCTGTTTTGCAGCATCAACCACTGCATCTGCCGCCTTATCTCCCAGTCCGTCAATAGTTGCAAGTGACGGCATCAGTTTCCCATCCACGATCTGAAATCTCTGTGCCTTGGCAGTATAAAGATCAATCGGTACAAATTCAAATCCACGTGCGTACATTTCCTGTACAATACGCATATCCTTCAGGGTATCCAGTTCTTTTTTAGATGCTGAATCACCTTTTTTGCGAATTTCTGCCATATAATACTCCAGGCGTTCCTTTCCCATACACATCATCTCATAGGAGAACGCTGTGGCGCGGATACTGAAATATGCCGCATAGTATGCCAGTGGCTGAAACACCTTATACCACGCAATTCTGTACGCCATCATAACGTATGCTGCTGCATGAGCCTTCGGGAACATATACTTGATCAGCTTACAGGACCAGATATACCAGTCCGGAACTCCATGCTCTTTCATGGTCTCGATCCACTCATCACGAAGACCTTTTCCCTTACGGACGCTCTCCATGATCGTAAACGCAAGGCCACTTTCCACTCCTTTTCCGATAAGGTAGATCATAATATCGTCTCGGGTACAGATAGCTGTGGAAATGGTTGCCTTACCCTCCTGGATCAACACCTGGGCATTACCCAGCCATACATCCGTACCATGAGAAAGCCCTGCAATACGGATCAGGTCAGAGAAGTATTTCGGCTTGGTGTCAATAAGCATTTGCATGGCGAAATCTGTACCAAATTCCGGGATTCCCAGACATCCGAGCTTACATCCGCCAATATCTTCCGGTTCAATTTTCAAAGCCTTTGTACTTGCAAACAATGACATGACATCCCTCTGATCCAGGGGAACATCCCTTGCACTGATTCCCGTTAAATCCTCCAGCATTCGGATCATAGTGGGATCATCGTGTCCAAGTATATCAAGCTTCAGCAGGTTTCCGTCAATAGAATGGTAATCAAAATGTGTGGTGATAATGTCACTGTTCACATCATTCGCAGGGTGCTGGACAGGAGTAAATTTCTCAATCTCCTCACCTACAGGAAGTACGATAATGCCTCCCGGATGCTGTCCTGTTGTACGCCGCACGCCTGTACATCCCTGTACGATGCGGTTGATTTCACAGTAACGTTTATGCACACCACGCTCTTCAAAATAATTCTTCACATAACCAAATGCAGTTTTCTCCGCAAGCGTACCGATAGTCCCTGCCTTGAATGTCTGCCCCTTACCAAAAATAACCTCTGTATATCTGTGTGCATTAGCCTGATACTCTCCTGAAAAGTTAAGGTCAATATCCGGTTCCTTATCTCCCTTGAATCCAAGGAATGTCTCAAAAGGAATGTCAAACCCTTCCTTTTTCATCCTGGTTCCACATTTCGGACAGATCTTATCCGGCATATCACATCCCGCCATACCTGCATACTGCTTTACTTCCGGTGAATCAAAATCACTGTATTTGCAGTCCGGATTAGGACAGAGATAATGCGGCGGCAGAGGATTTACCTCTGTGATACCGGACATTGTAGCTGCCAGAGAAGATCCTACAGAACCTCGCGAACCTACCAGATAACCATCTTCATTTGACTTCCATACAAGCTTCTGTGCAATGATATACATTACGGCATACCCATTGGAAATGATTGAATTCAGTTCCCTGTCAAGCCTGCTTTCCACAATCTCCGGCAATGGATCTCCATACATTTCATGCGCTTTTGTAAAACAGATATTCTTCAGATCCTGGTCGGAATTCTCAATGACCGGCGGGAATTTGTCCGGATGAATAGGTGATATCTTCTCAATCATATCTGCGATCTTATTTGTATTTGTAATGACAACTTCTTCTGCTTTCTCGCTTCCCAGATAGGCAAATTCTTCCAGCATTTCCTCTGTGGTACGTAAATACAGCGGTGCCTGCTCATCTGCATCTGAGAATCCGTTTCCGGCCATAATGATCCTTCTGTAAATCTCATCCTGTGGATCCATGAAATGCACATCACAGGTTGCAACTACCGGTTTCTTAAACTGCTCTCCAAGCTTAACGATCTTCCTGTTTATCTCCTTCAGGTCTTCTTCGGAACTGATCATATCATGCTTATCATCTGCTATCATAAATCTGTTATTTCCAACAGGCTGGATCTCCAGATAATCATAGAAATTTACCAGTCTGGCTATCTCAGTATCCGGTGCATTTCTCAGAATTGCCTGATACAGTTCCCCTGCTTCACAGGCACTTCCCACCAGAAGTCCGTCCCTGTACTGCTCCAGCACACTTTTGGGAACACGTGGACGTCTGTGATAATACTTCAGGTGCGACTGACTCACTAATTTATACAGATTAATGCGCCCTGTCTCATTTCTGGCAAAAATGATCACATGGTAGGTCGGCAGTTTCCTGATAGTATTTACAGAAACAGCTCCCTGCTCATTCATCATATCCACATCCCGGATATCACGCTCTTCCAGCATCTTTACAAACTTCACAAAAATCTCTGCAGTACATGCGGCATCATCTACTGCCCGGTGATGATTTTCCAGTGAAACCCCAACTGCTTTTGCTACCGTATCCAGCTTAAATCTGTTCAATGCAGGAAGCAGGAAACGGGCCATACCGACCGTATCTACATAAGTAAAATCATGTGCGATTCCCAGTCTGTCACAGTTTTTCATAATAAATCCCATATCAAAGTCCGCATTGTGTGCAACCATAACCGCATCCTTGCTGAATTCAAGGAATTTCGGAAGCACTTCTTCGATAGTCGGGGCATCCATGACCATACTGTCATTGATACTGGTCAGCTGTTCAATGCGAAAAGGAATCGGTACCTTTGGATTTACAAATGTGGAAAAACGGTCCGTAATCTCACCATTTTCTACCAGTACGGCGCCAATCTCTATGATCTGACAGGTCAGCGAAGAAAAACCTGTTGTCTCAATATCAAAGACCACAAATCTACCGTTCAGCTTCTGACCTTTTCCATTGGTCACCATACCTTTTAAATCATCTACCAGATAGCCTTCCATTCCATAAAGAACCTTAAAATCAGAATCCTTCGGCACACATCCGCCCCAGGCATCGAAACAGTGATTTGCCTCCGGAAACGCCTGTACAACCCCATGGTCTGTAATGGCAATGGCAGGATGTCCCCACTCATAAGCACGTTTCACCAGAGATTTGGCATCCGTAACCCCATCCATATCGCTCATCTTTGTATGACAGTGAAGCTCTACTCTTTTCTGTGGGCTGGTATCTACTCTGGCAGTTGTAAAATTGGCAATTTTCTTAATCCCGGCTATGGATGCAATAGTCAGTTCACTGTCAAAACGGTCTACTGTTGTCACACCGCGAAACTTCAGAAAAGCCCCCTTCTTTACATGTTCTGTCACTTCCGGCACCTGTTCATTGCGCAAAAACATCTTCACAACAATACTGTCCGTAAAGTCTGTGATCGGGAAGATAAGAATTGTTTTTTCATTACGGATTTCTCTGGCTTCAACCTCCATAACCTGTCCGCGGACGATCACCTCACCCATCTCACCGGTAATCGTCTCAAGTGCAACAGGCTCTCCTTCGAAATCTCTTCCATAGATAACATCCGGATTGCTGTCCCTTCTGAATCCACCCCGGAAATCTCCCTTCCTGTTGTCTTTGCGGTCTGCAAATGCAGCTTTTTTGTCCTTCTTTTCCTGCTGTCCCTTATCAGTCTTTTTCTCTGCTTTCTTCTCTGCTGTTCCTGCTTCTTCAGACTGAGCCGGCTCTTCATTCTTACTGTTTAATTTCGCATGACGGATTACATTTTCCACTTCCTGAGCGATCTGCACTGCTGCATTCTTACGGTACTTACTTTCCTGCGTCTCTCTGAACTCAAGTTCCACCTTTAAGTCCATTCCGCATCTTTCGCAGAAAACCTTCTGCAGATATTCGATCAGGATCCCGCTCTTTTCTCTGGCTATTACAGAATCAGGAAGGATCATATGAAGATCATTTTCTCCGGGAAAAGAAATCTGCGCCTGTCTGAACATATTGTATTCCAGCATATTGTAGCTGCGCAGTTCCAGTTCCATGCTAGATCTGTAAGTTTCCAGAAAGTTCTGAGGATTGTACTGACCGGAAAGGCGGAATTTCTCAATAACTGTAACTGTTACATTCAGTCCTGCAAAAATCTGTCTCTCTATCTGTTCTTCCAGTTCAAAGATATGCTTCTTATGAATCCAGCGTTCACTTTTTATATACACCCATATATGAGTTCTGGAAGGATTGCAGGACACTCTGGTCACAAAAACCATGTCCAGCAGTTCTTCCAGTTCTTTCTTCACTTTTAAGCTGGGAAATACGTCAAAAAAGTCTTTTTCCAAAATAAAGTCTCCTCGTTGATCTGACAGGAAGTCTTCGTTCCAAATGTTACTTCCAGTTCAGAAGTTCTTCCCGCAAAGTATCCAAAAGCTGATCTTCCGGAACTTTCTTTATGATCTCACCACGTTTGATCAGAAGTCCCACACCAACTCCGCCTGCAATTCCGATATCTGCCTCTTTTGCTTCTCCGGGTCCGTTTACCACACAGCCCATAACTGCTACTTTAATATCAAGCGGGATATCCTGCACCATGGTTTCTACCTTATTTGCAAGACCGATCAAATCGATCTGTGTGCGTCCACAGGTTGGACATGACACAACTTCTATGCCGCCTTTGCGAAGCCCCAGAGTTTTCAGGATACGTTTTGCGGATTTAATCTCTTCTAAAGGTGCTCCTGTAAGAGAGACACGAATGGTATCACCGATTCCCTGATTCAGGATGATCCCCAGTCCGATAGCAGATTTAATGTTTCCGGAATAAAGAGTTCCGGCTTCTGTGATTCCTACATGAAGTGGATAATTCGTCTTCTCTGCGATTAGTTCATGAGCCTTTGCACACATAAGGACATCCGAAGATTTGATGCTGATTACCAGATTGTCATATCCCAGGTCTTCGATGATATGAACTTTATCCAGCGCACTCTCCACCAGCCCCTCTGCAGTGACTCCATGATATTTCTCCACAAGTTCTTTCTCAAGAGAACCGCTGTTTACACCAACACGAATGGGTATTCCTCGCTCCTTTGCCACATCAACCACTGCTTTGATTCGCTCTGTACTGCCGATATTTCCGGGATTGATCCGAATCTTATCTGCACCGTTTTCCATGGCTACAATAGCAAGACGATAATCAAAATGGATATCTGCCACAAGTGGTATATGGATCTGTTTTTTGATTTCCTTCAGTGCTTTTGCAGCTTCCATAGTCGGTACTGCACAACGGATAATATCACAGCCAGCCTGCTCCAGTGCCAGGATCTGAGCTACTGTCTGTTCTACATCTTCAGTTTTTGTATTTGTCATGGACTGGATTAAAATCGGGTTGCCGCCGCCAATCTTTCTGTCTCCGATCTGAATCACTTTTGTATGATCTCTGTACATAATTTTCCTCTTCTCTCATTTATAGCAATTCCATAAATTACTGCTGAACAGTTATCTGATTTCCAGAAGTTTTCTCTTCAGTTCTTCTTCCATGCGGTGCATTTCCATCTCTGCTGCCTGTCTCTTCTGACGGCCTTCCATCTGGATCCGCATCACATCATCCAGAGTCTGGATCAAATCTGCATTTGTCTTCTGGAGTGTTTCAAGGTCAACTATTCCACGCTCTGATTCTTTCGCTGTCTCAACCGTTGCCATATGAAGTGTCTCTGCATTCTTTCTGAGAAGTTCATTGGTAATATCTGTTACCTGTCTCTGTGCCTGTGCCGCTTCTGCAGAGTGAGCAATTCCCAGAGCAAGCACCATCTGACTTTTCCATAATGGAATTGTGTTTACGATCGTTGTCTGTATTTTTTCAACCATTACCGTATCATTATTCTGGATCAGCCGGATCTGAGGCGCTGTCTGCATGGCAATCGTACGGGTAAGTTCCAGATCATGCAGTTTCTTTTCAAATCTGCTACATTTCTCATCCAGGTCTCTGGCTGCCTGCGCGTCTTCGGGAAGCCCGCTCAGAGCTGCCTTATTTTTCATTTCTGCAAGCTTTCCGTTTCTGGTTTCTTCCAGTTTCTTTTTTCCGGCAAGGATATACATGGTAAGTTCTTTAAAATAATTCAGGTTCTGTTCATACATCTTGTCCAGCATAGCAGAATCTTTCATAAGGCGCACCTGATGTTGCTGAAGAGAATCTGTGATCTTCTCCACATTGGCTTGTGCTTTGTCATATTTGTTTTTCAGATTTTCAATCTTAGAAGTCTGCTTTCTGAAAAATCCAAAGAATTTTCCTTCCTCCTGTACATCGAAATCTTTCAGTTCTCCCACAACATTACTGATCAGTTCTCCAATCTCACCCAGATCCTGTGTCTTTACATTCTCAAGAGCTGTATCAGAAAAGTCCGCCATTTTTTTCTGGGTTCCTGCACCATACTGAAGAATCTGATTAGTATTCTCAATATCAATCTTTGCAGCAAAATCATTTACCATTTTCTGTTCTTCCGGTGTCAGTACAGGCACTTCTTCCTTCTGTAGCTGCTTTTGGGGGATCACTTCTTCTTTCTTTTCAAACTCTCCAAGATCCGGCTCCAGTGTTAATGATGGTGTTTCCATTTCAAAATCTTTAAATTCGTTTCCCATGTCCTCTGCCGCTCCTTTTTATCCTTTTTTATTTTCAGTTCTTTTTCATTTTTGCAAAGTCATCATCTGTCAGACCTTCCTGTGCAAGCAGCGTATGAAGCACTGAAATATCACTTGAAACATCCCACGCAGTATCCTGAAAGACAGAATCCAGAAGTTTTTCAAATGCCTGATTCAGTGTATCCAGTGTATCCTCTATCTCCTTTTTTGATGCCTGGATATTCTCTCCCTGCACAGGCTGCTGATCCATTTCTTCATATGCATCCAGCAGCTTTACTGTCATGGGCAGATAATAATTCATCAGTTTCTTCAGATCCGGAATAATCTCCGGATGCTTCTGCGCCCGTTCAAAAATCTTCTCCACGATCAGTTCCATTCTGGATATTTTTGCAGAAATCTCCTCTCCCGGAATCGCATCGTTGCTCCTGTGGATCTTATCCAGAAATTCATTTCCTTTATTCAGCACTTCCTGTACTTCGGGCGGTGTGTTCTTTCTGTTTCTCTCCTGTTCAGCCTGATGTTTTTCTTCTTCCTGTTTCTTCTGCTCAAGTGCCTTCTGCGTCTGCGTATATTGCAGATAAGTCTCATTACTGGTGATCAGACAGGTTTCCTGTTCATCAATATGTCCCTGACGGAACCATCTGTCATCAATCATCTTTTTAATATCTTTTTTAACGAATTTCACCGGCTTATTTACTGCTGCAGATAATTGTTCAAAATTACAGTATGTGTGATTTCCCAGTGTGTCAATATACTTCTGAAAACGTTCCAGTTTACCCAGTTTTTTAATGCCGCCTGCGAGAAGTCCCACTCCTGTCAAAGCTCCGACTGCCATAAAACAGGTTCCACCGGTCACAAGGGAACTCATATGCCCCACCGCTCCAAAGATGCTGAGGACCAGAGTTCCCAGTCCCATTCCACTGGCAAGGATTCCACCTGAAACAGCAATCATCATACCTTTCATTCTTCCCCCGGTGTTCCTTTCATAAAGAGTCAGCATCTTCTCTTTTGCTTTCTCCTTCTCAATTCTCTGACGTTCCTGCTCCTGTTCACGTTCCCGCCTGCGCTTTTCTTCAAATTCTTTTGTTTTATTGCGGTATACCCCGGAATCACCGGACTGACTGTTTCCGGTTCCAAATACATTATTCAGACCATTTTTGATTGCCTCGCTTCCGGAATCTACAGCAGAATTTACTGCGCTGTTAACAGTCTGTCCCACCGTCTGCTTAATATCCTCGGTCATCTGGCGGTAATCTTTAGTAGAAACTGCTGTGTCTATGATCTTTTTTATTTTGTCTCCAAGTTCTCCTAATTCATCAAAATTCTCGCTCATATTTTCCTCCATTTTCTATTCCATATTATAGCGAAATCCTCTATAAAAAACAAGACTGGCGGATTTTTTGTTACTGTATGTGAACAGTAACGATTTTTCAATTTTTCATTAAAATTGGAAATTTCCCATTGAACTTAGCAGACAAAAGTTTTACAATGGTAAAGAGATAAACAGTAATCACACTTGTAAATACTGTAAATATGTGTGAACGGAGGAAAGATTCATTATGGAAAAAAAGAATATCGACTGGAGCAGCTTAGGCTTCGGTTACGTACAGACCGATTATCGTTATGTATCTAAATTCAAAGACGGCGCATGGGATGCCGGAGAACTGACAACAGATCCTAATGTGACACTGAACGAATGTGCAGGTGTTTTCCAGTATGCGCAGACAGTTTTCGAAGGAATGAAGGCTTACACTACAGAAGACGGACATATCGTTACTTTCCGTCCTGACTTAAATGCAGAACGTATGGCAAACTCAGCAAAGAGACTTGAGATGCCTGTATTCCCGGAAGACCGTTTTGTTGATGCAATTGTTCAGACTGTAAAAGCTAACGCAGCATATGTTCCGCCATACGGTTCAGGCGCAACTTTATATGTTCGTCCATATATGATGGGTACTAACCCGGTTATCGGTGTAAAACCTGCTGATGAGTATATGTTCCGTGTATTCACTACACCTGTAGGACCATACTTCAAAGGTGGTGCTAAACCGATCACAATCCGTGTCAGTGATTTCGACCGCGCTGCACCTCATGGAACAGGCCATATCAAAGCAGGTCTTAACTATGCAATGAGCTTACATGCAATCGTAGATGCTCACAAGAACGGATTCGATGAGAACATGTATCTTGATGCAGCTACACGTACCAAAGTAGAAGAAACAGGCGGTGCTAACTTCATCTTCGTTACAAAAGACGGCAAAGTTGTCACACCGAAGTCCAACAGTATCCTTCCTTCTATCACACGTCGTTCCTTAATCTATGTTGCCAAGGAATACCTGGGATTAGAAGCTGAGGAAAGAGAAATATACTTCGATGAAGTGAAAGATTTCGCTGAATGTGGTCTCTGCGGTACTGCTGCAGTTATCTCTCCTGTCGGAAAGATTGTTGACCATGGTAAAGAAATCTGTTTCCCAAGCGGAATGGAGAAAATGGGTCCGGTTATCCAGAAACTCTATGACACATTAACAGGTATCCAGATGGGACGTATCCAGGCTCCGGAAGGATGGCTGAAAGTTATTGAATAAATAACATCTGACTGCCAGACAGTTAACGTCTTTCAACATCAGAAGAATTGTTGCTGTTCATACACCACTATACAAAAATATCCCTCAGAATCAGTTTAAACACATTCTGAGGGATATTTTTTCTTTTATATCACTGGCTTTTCCGGCTCTGCTTTGTTCCTTCTATTTCTTTCTCTCATACTTCACAAACTGATACTCCAGATCAAAGTATGTCTGCTCATCGCTCTCTCCCGTAATTTCCCATTCATCATCTTCGTCCAGATTTGGGAAATGACTGTCTGCTTCATATGCAAAGTCAATCTTTGTCACATGAGCTACATCACAGTACGGAAGCATCTGCGCATAAATGCTGTCACCACCTATACAGTAAACATCTTCTGCCGGATATTTCTTTATCTCTTCCAGCGCTTCTTCAATACTGTGTACTATGATCGCACCCTTTACCTCATATTCTTTATTGGATGTGATCACAATATTGATCCTGTTTTTAAGCGGAAGTCCGTTTGGAAAACTTTCCAGAGTTTTTCTTCCCATCACTACTACTTTTCCACTTGTTTCCTCACGAAACATCTTCATATCTGCCGGAATACTTACCAGAAGCTGGTTGTTCTTGCCGATTCCCCAGTTTTTATCTGCTGCTACGATAACATTCATTTGAATTTTCCTCTCTTGATTTTATATTGTCAATTTAAGTCAGGCGAATAAAATCATCCGCATTCACTACTTGCTCATAACCAGATAATTGCTCCACAGTTTGGTTAAACGGCAATCGGAATATTCTTAATCTGCGGCCATGTCTCATAATTCTCCACGATCAGGTCATCTGTTGTAAACTGATAGAAATCCTTCACTTCCGGATTCAGTTTCACAACAGGTGCAGGATATGGTTTTCTCTGGATCAGTTCCTTTATCAGCGGGATATGACGGTCATAGATATGGCAGTCTGCCACTACATGAAGCAGTTCCCCTGCTTCCATATCACATACCTGAGCCATCATCATAAGCAGAAGTGCATACTGACATACATTCCAGTTATTCGCTGCAAGGATATCCTGTGAACGCTGATTGAGGATTGCATTCAGAGTCAGCTTATCGTTCCCCGGTGTCTGTGTCACATTAAATGTCATGGAATATGCACAGGGATACAGATTCATCTCATGGAGATCCTGATGCACATAAATATTGGTCATAATTCTTCGGCTGAACGGATTATTTTTCAGATCATAGATCACTCTGTCTACCTGATCCATCATTCCTTCTTTGTACTGATGTTTCACGCCAAGCTGATACCCATATGCCTTACCGATAGAACCACTCTCATCTGCCCAGCTGTCCCAGATATGGCTGTGAAGATCATGGATATTGTTGGATTTCTTCTGCCAGATCCAGAGGATCTCATCCATGGCACTCTTTAACGCTGTACGTCTGAGTGTCATAGCCGGAAATTCCTTTCTCAGATCATATCTGTTTACCACTCCGAATTTCTTGATCGTATATGCCGGAGTTCCATCTTCCCACACAGGGCGGACTTTTTCTCCTTCCGTACTTGTCCCGTTTTCCAGGATATCCTGACACATTTTTATAAATACATCATCTGCGTAACTCATTTTTCTTTACACTCCTGTTTTTCTGTTTTTTATATTGTTTCAGGTCTTACTTTAATCCCCTTTCTGCTCATGCAGCAGCCACAGTTTCTTCTCCAGACAACGAAATTCCACTCTCGTCACATCTGCACAGTACTCTCCGTCTGCATGGAGCACCATTGGCTTATCCAGAATCAGGCGAAATCCTTTTTCATTTCTGATAGTAAAACCATTAATATGCTCCTGCTTTGCAGCAACCAGAAACGGAAGCAGGAAAAAAGTCTGCCATTTGGCGATTCCGGATGCACTGCCAAGCGAGAGCAGACCGTCCTGCACCGATGCATGAGGTGCCATAGGAACCCCTCCGCCTTCTGCCGGCAGATTCATAGCTGCCGCAAAGATCATCTTCGGAAGAATATAGCCTCCATGTTCTGTCACCACCTTTGCATTGGCTGTCTCCATGGTAAAAAGAGACTGCACCGTCAATGCAAGATATGTAAGCTTACCCAGATGGAAACGGTTTAAAACCTGTTTCAGTCTGGAATGAAGTGCTTTTTTACACACAAGTGCATCCAGTCCCAGGCCGGAACTGATTCCAAAAATCCGCGGCTTCTCACAGCCTTCCCAGCTTACTTGCCCCAGATCTATCCTGTAAAGTGCTTCACCTCTCTGATCCTTTCGGATACAGGCACAGATTTTCCTCAGGCTCTCCTTCGGTGTTTTCGGCAGTTTCAGATTTCTGCCAAAATCATTCCCTGAACCAGTGGGGATCACGCCCAAACGTACCTTATCAAAGTCAGTAATACCATTCAGGACTTCATTGATCGTACCGTCTCCCCCAACCACCAGCAGATAGACAGGCTCTTCACCCTTCACCCGGGAAATCTGCTCAGCCAGTTTCGCGGCATGCCCTTCATATCTGGTCATATGGGCTTCATATTTTATTTTGTATCCCCGAAGCAGACACTGTGTCTCATTCCATACCCTGTGCGCCTGCCCTGTACCCGCTCCATTATTTACAATAATCTGTATCCTTCTCATTCTTCCTCACTTATACATTATATTTATTTTCTGCCGTTTCTTCTATCTCATTATAAATGCCAATACCTATACTATACAATATTTACCCATCACATACAAGACTTCGAAACTGCGAAATCGTTACTGTTCACTCCGGTTACTGTTCACTCCGTTCACAGTAACGTAGCCAAAATTCATTCCAGATTGCCTGCGGCAATGGAATTTTGGCTTGTATGTCTCGGGATTTTGGCATATTCATGCCAAAACGCCTCGCGGGACAGTGGTGTGTGAACAGTAACGTTCATTCCGTTCTCAGCAATACGCTTCACGATATGTCTTACAGGATTGTCAATCGGATATTCGCAATTGAAGCATGGGATTTACTTACAGCAATTCTATATTTTGTCAAAAAGTCAAAATAATACATAAATCCGTCAAAATATTGAAAGCATTTTCTCCATAAAGTATTTATTATATATTTATGCAATACAACTATACACAAATTCTAAAGTAATTCCATAAAATAATGCAATCAAGACAGTTCAGCAGAGTGTGAAGGACAAGGAAGATATCTGCAGGCGTGCTGACGCACGGCAAAGATATCTGACGCAGGACTTCACGCTATGATGGACTGGATTGTTTGCAGTAATTTATGGAATTGCTATAAATTATCAGGGGCAAAAGCTATTTACAGCAATCCTCGTAAATAATGCGTATTGAGAGGATTGTTATAGTCAGCTCACATAATTCTCATTCAAATCAAACGTACTAAAATATAATATTATCAGGAGGTCTTTACAATGGAAAAAAGATGGTGGAAAGAAAGCGTCGTATATCAGATCTATCCTCGCAGCTTCTGCGACAGCAACGGAGACGGAATCGGTGATCTTAACGGTATCACCGGCAAACTTGACTATTTAAAAGAGCTTGGAATTGACGTAATCTGGCTCTCTCCGGTTTACAAATCACCAAATGATGACAACGGATATGATATCAGTGATTATCAGGCGATCATGGACGAATTCGGAACCATGGAAGACTTCGACCGTATGCTTGCCACAGCTCACGAAAAAGGCATCAAAATCATGATGGACCTGGTTGTAAACCATACCTCTGATGAACACAAATGGTTCATCGAGAGCCGCAAATCCACAGACAATCCTTACAGAGATTACTACATCTGGCGTCCTGCAAAAGAAGACGGAAGCCTTCCGAACAACTGGGGCTCCTGCTTCTCCGGTCCTGCATGGGAATACGACAAGACAACAGATATGTATTTCCTGCACCTGTTCTCCAAAAAACAGCCTGATCTGAACTGGGACAATCCTGCTGTACGTCAGGATGTTTTCGATATGATGAACTGGTGGCTGAAAAAGGGCGTTGACGGATTCCGTATGGATGTTATCAGCCTTATCTCCAAAGAGCCGGGGCTTCCTGACAAAGAACCTGGAATTAACGGCTATGCAACCTTCAATGTATCCGCAAACGGTCCTCATGTACATGAATACCTTCAGGAAATGCGTCAGAAAGCACTGAATAATGCTGACACGATCACTGTAGGCGAATGCTCAGGTGTTACTCTGGAAGAGGCAAAGAAATATGCAAGAAGCGATGAAAAAGAGCTGAACATGGTATTCCAGTTTGAGCATATGGATGTTGACAGTGATGAAAAAGCCGGCAAATGGACAACCAGAAAAATGGATCTGCGCGACCTGAAAAAAATCCTTACACGCTGGCAGAAAGGTCTTCAGGATATTGCATGGAACAGTCTCTACTGGGAAAATCATGACCAGCCAAGAAGCGTTTCCCGTTTCGGCAATGACAGTGACGAATACAGAGAAATCTCTGCAAAAATGCTTGCAACATGTATCCATATGATGCAGGGTACACCTTATGTATATCAGGGTGAGGAACTGGGTATGACAAACTGCCCGTTTAACACTCTTGACAACTTCCGCGACCTTGAAAGTATCAATGCTTTCCACGAATTAACCGAACAGGGTAAGATGACCGAAGAGGACATGATGGCAGCAATCGGTTATAAGGGACGTGACAATGCAAGAACCCCTATGCAGTGGGACGACAGTGCTTACGCAGGTTTCTCCACAGCTAACCCCTGGATTATGGTAAACCCGAACTACACTAAGATCAATGCCAAAGATCAGATTAACCGCGAAGATTCCGTATTCAAATATTATCAGAAACTGATCAAGCTCCGCCATGAAAGTGAACTGATCGTATACGGTACCTATGATCTGATCCTTGATGATGACAAGGATATCTACGCTTATATCCGTACACTTGGCGATGAAAAACTGATCGTATACTGCAATTTCAGCGAGAATACACGTGAAGTAGAGCTTCCTGAAGAATTTGTAAACAAAAAAGTTCTTATCTCTAATTACAGTGATGCAAAAGCAAACCAAAAAATCACTCTCAGACCTTACGAAGCAATCGTAATCCAGAAATAATATTCCGTGCAGGGCTGTTGTCAGATATTTTTTGACGACAGCCTTATATTTTGCATTTTTTAATTATTATCACTCTCTCCCAAACGACTTATGAGCAACAGTTACAATTTTCTTTTATTTTATTCAAACTTTTTTGTGCAACACTTGCATTTTCATGTCCCAATGTGATAATATATTTATATATTTTTGTATTGAGGTGAATCTCACATGATAACAATTAAAGAAATGGCAGAGATGCTGGGAATCAGTACCACCACAGTGTCAAATGTCATTAATGGAAAAACCAGCGAAGTTTCTCAGAAAACTGCTGAGAAAGTTCAGAAACTTCTGGACGAATATGATTACGTCCCAAATATGAATGCAAAAAATCTCGCACAGAACCATTCCAGACTCATCGGAATTGTATTAAAAAGGCGAAAGGATAAATACGAGAATATCTTCACAGATCCATTTCACGGCGAACTGCTGGGAGCTCTGGAATCTGCTATTCGTGAGCAGGGGTATTATATGATGATTTATATTTCTGAAGATATTGAAGAAATTGTGCGCAATATAGTAGGCTGGAACACTGAAGGACTGATTCTCATTGGTATGCTCCACGACGATTATCTCAAAATCAGAAGTAAGTACAAAAAACCTGCTGTCCTTATCGACAGTTACACTCCAAAGAATATTGCCAGATACGTTAATATCGGTCTTGACGATGAAGAAGGCGGATACCTGATGACAAAGTATCTTCTTGACTGCGGTCACAGAAAAATCGCATTTCTTGCCGACAATATGGAAGGTGTAGACTATATCCGATACACCGGGCATCAGCGGGCACTTCAGGAATACGGACTGGATATTGATCTGGATAATCTGATCGTGATCCGCCCTTCCAAATATGAACGACAGGGAAGTATGGAGGAGATTTATGCAGTCGCACACAAGTTCACTGCCTTTATGTGCTGTTCCGATTATTACGCAGTTACCCTGATGAAATATCTCAAAGCCAAAGGGATCCGCTTTCCGGAAGATCTCTCCATCACCGGATTTGATGATAATCTGTATGCGCAGCTTGCTTGTCCTTCACTTACCACTATTCACCAGGATATCTTTTCGCGCGGAACCATTGCCGCAGAATATCTGTTCAAAATGATTGATGGCTGGAATCCAAAAACAACGAATCTTTCTCTTCCGGTCAGACTTGTAGTACGCGACAGCGTAAAGATTCTGAATCCCCCTGAAGATGATTCCTCCGATGACAGTTCAGCTTTATAAGGCACTCAGGGATATCTGTCACAGGATTTCACGCTCTAATGAGCCGGGAGCAATATGCATTATTTACGAGGATTGCTATAGAAGATTGCTATAATTCATAGATACAAAAAGAACGGAAATCCAGGTACATATCATACCTGGATTTCCGTTCTTTTTTCGTTACTGTTCACTCCGTTCTCAGTAACCTTTTTTTCTGTTACATCTCAATAACAAGGAACTGATAACCCTGCAGTTCAATCTTATTTCCATCCATAGCTACATTGTCATAGTTATTGATCAGAACCTTCCTGCACTCTCCTGCAAGTTCAATGGTCTGTGGCTCTTTCTGGTAATTACCAACTACAAGAAGAGTCTTATCCCCTTTACGATAGTATGCCATCAGATTATGTACATCTTCCCATACAGGTTCCAGTTCTCCGTAAACAACAGTCTCTTTGTATTCCGGATTCTTACGCAGTGCGATAAGTTTCTTATAGAAACTTCTCACAGATTCCGGATCATTCATCTGGCTCTCTGCATTGATCTTTGTATAATTCGCATTGACCTTCAGCCATGGTTTACCTGTCGTAAATCCTGCATTCTCACCATCTGTCCACTGCATCGGTGTTCTGGCATTATCGCGGCTGAATCTGGAAACAGCTTTCAGTGCTTCCTCAGGTGTACATCCTGCTTCCAAAGCTACCTTATACTCATCCAGACTGGAAATATCATCTACCTGATCAATAGATTCAAACTTCACATTCTCCATACCAAGTTCCTGTCCCTGATAGATAAAAGGAAGTCCGCGAAGCATAAAGTTCAGACCGCCAAGCATCTTCTTACTTGCGTCACAGCAGTCACCTTCCGGGATATATCTGCTGACACCACGAGGCTCATCATGATTTTCAATAATATTGGAAACAAATCCGATATCACCAATTTTTCTCTGTGTTGTAAAGCAACATTTCTTGTAGGCATCCGGAGTAATCTGTTTGCAGTCATACCATCCCTTGTCAGATGCCCCCCAGATAGTCTCTTCGAAGTCAAACATACTGGAGAAATATCCATTATCGCCGATGAAATCCGGAATCTCTTCATCCTTCTCATCGAAAACTTCACCGACAGAGAATGCATCGTATTTCTTAAATGTACGGTCTCTCATCTCGCCAAGGAAGTCGCCGATTCCCTTCGCTTCTTTCAGCATCTTCCTGATACTGCAAAGACCGTCTTCACGATCCGGCTCATAGTCATGCATCGGAAGTGCTTTCTTGATATTGATAATCGCATCAATACGGAATCCACCAAGACCTTTATCCAGCCACCAGTTGATATTCTTATAAACTTCTTCCCTTACTTCCGGGTTCTCCCAGTTCAGATCGGGCTGTTTCTTATGGAAAACATGCAGATACTGTTTATTTGTTCCTGGAAGATCTTCCCATACAGGTCCGCCGAAATAAGAACGCCAGTTAGTTGGAAGTTCTCCTTCTTTCTTGTCACGCAGATAGAAGAAATTACCATATTTACCATCCGGATCCTCACATGCTTTTTTAAACCATTCATGTTCATCAGAACAGTGGTTTACAACAAGATCCATCAGAATGTACATATCTCTCTTCTTAGCCTCAGCAATCAGTTCATCCATATCTGCCATGGTTCCGAAGCGAGGATCAATATCATAATAATCTGAAATATCATATCCCTGATCAGCTAACGGAGAGCGGTAGCAGGGGGAAAGCCAGATAATATCAACTCCCAGATCTTTCAAATAGTCAAGCTTCTCAATAACACCTCTCAGATCTCCAATTCCATCTCCATTGGTATCATAAAAACTCTTCGGGTAAATCTGATAAGCAACCTTTTCATTCCACCATTTCTTTACCATTGTAAAAATCCTCCTGTGTTTTTTATTAACCGGCGCTATTGTCTGCTTTGTTCCCAGTATTATACCTCTTACCTTTAGCGCCTAAGGTCTCTTTTTCATTTACGGCAATTATATCAGAATCCAAGGCTTCTGTCTTATCTTTTTTTGATAAAAAAATACAAAATTTTGACTTTTTTATATTACCGATATTCTTATTTACTGTGTTTCTTTTAATGAATGTCTGCGGTACTGCAGTGGTGTTGTTGACGTATATTTCCTGAACTCTCTCAGGAAATTTCCCAGATTATTATATCCGCATTCCAGACAGATTTCCGTAACTGTAAGGTCAGACTCCTTCAGATAATGAATAGCCTTTTTTATCCTGTACTCATTCACATATTCCATAGGCGAACGCCCGATCACCTTCTTGAAAAATCTGCAGAAATATTGCTCATTCATCCCGATCAGTCCTGCAAGGTCACGTATATAAATTTTCTCTTTATAGTTCTCCTGTATGTAAGTCAGTGTTGTCTTGATCGTCTCAATTCTGTGGTCATGATTCTTCTCCGTTACCTCAAACAGATTATTCGCAGACAGAACTGCCAGAATCCGAAGCAGCGCTGATTTAATAAACAACTGTCGGGTGATATCATCCGTAACCGCCTCGCCGTCATAATAATTCTCCCGAAAAGAATCTCCGCCAAATACATTACGGATTTCTTCATAAGATTTTCTTACCGGTTCAAATGCCGGTTCATTCTTTCGCAGACATCTCGGAAACTGGATACTGCCATTTTGTACCGGCTGGATCAGATTCGTCTGAATCTGATCCAAAGCATATGCAGAGCTTAGCATATCCATATGAAAAACCACCGCATTTTCCACACAGCCGCCGTTTTTTTCAACAGAAATACTGTGAAGTTCCCCGGGATTAATAAAATAAAAACATTCCTCTGAAATGTTGAAACGTTCCATATTTACTTCCAGACAGAACTCTCCACCCGAAAAATAAAGCAGTTCTACTTCTTCATGCCAGTGGTGTTTCACCATATTCCCTTTTATCCTTGTTCCTGTCTGATAGAACGCACAGGGAAAATCCTGTGTACCATGGACGCGTATTTCCTTTAAAGTTGATGGTTGTTGATTCTGCACAAAGTACGCCTCCTGTTATCTGATTTATCTTGGCCATCTGTCTTCCTTTGACATAAGTGGTGCAAACGGTGTATGCGGAAGTGTCTGATACCAGTACGCAACACTTGCCACATCATCCTGCCTCTCAAACAGTCCTCTGTATCCAACTCCGATCTGCTGGATCGTTACACGAAGATCTTCATCAAAACAGATTGGATCCTGTATATGCCAGCGGTAAAATCCCCTCATTGGAGGACAGTCATCATTATGATATGGATTGTGGATCAGCTCATCATGCGCTGAATAATAAGGATATCCAAGATAAGGTGTATTATAATTCTGCTCCACAGTTTTTCCATCCACCTGTTTTGCAAAACTCCATGACCCACCGAAATAATCTTCGGTTCCTGTTCCGCAGATTGTAGGATATTCATCATCACCATCAATATAAAACTTCATTTCTCCTTCTCCCCACCAGTAACGTTCCAGTGTGGTCAGTGCAAGATATGTTCCCACATAATGTCCCTTACCTTTTACACCGTCAAGGATCGTATAATCTTTCTGCTTCTCTGTCAGACGTTCCCGTCTCCACTGTGCATGAAAATAAGTGATATCCTCCGGAAGTTCATCATACAAACAATAATCTACCTGATAGAAAAATGCAGGAATCTTATTTGCATGCTGATTTTCCAGAGTAATTCTGGCTTTCTTTTTGAATGGCATCGGGAAATAGCAGTTAAATCCTCTGCTCGGCACTACTGCCATTGGTACAGAATTTACAATACACTCTCTTCCAAAACCACAGCAGAAGAAATCTCCAAGCGGACTTTCTACAGATGGTGTTTCCTCATCCTCCCAGTACATACGGATAACCAGATCTCTTAATACAAAACAGTCTGCTTCTGTTGTCTTATTATCCACAGTAATCCAGATATGATTGATCTCTCCCGGTCCCTCTATCTCTGCCAGTGTCACAGTAGTACCCGGTTCAATATTACTCAGACAGGGACTTCCTTTTCTGGACGGTCCCAGATGGCTTGCTGCCATTCCGCCTTTTCCTTTTTCTCCATGGGGATTCTCTGCATTGATTGCACGACTTCTTCCATGTTTTGCCAGTGCAATTCCTCCAAGTCCTCCTGTAAATGACTGATACATATATTTTCCTCCGTTTCTTTGTTATCTACTGTTTTCTCATTATACCACGTGTCTTTCCTGTTTTTGAATTTTTTTGTTACTGTTCACTCCGTTCACAGTAACGTAGCCAAAATTCATTCCAAATTGCCTGCGGCAATGGAATTTTGGCTTGTATGTCTCGGGATTTTGGCATATTCATGCCAAAACACCTCGCGGAATAGTGGTGTGTGAATAGTAACATTTTTTTAATTATCATGCAATCGTTTTCTTTTTTGCTTGAGTTTCTGCATTTTCATCTGTATAATAGAGCGGATATAACCATTTGGCACTTCATCAAACAGTGAACTGTCGAATAGTTATAGACGAGTGCGAAGTCTGTCAGAATATTTGCGGAAATCTGGCAGTAACGAAATTATGGTTAAAGCAACTGCAACTATACTTATTATATGAGGAGATTTAAAATGGGGACTCTTGAAAAAACAGCAATTCTTGTTATCAGCTTCGGCACAAGTTATGAAGAAACGCGAAAAAAAACAATTGAACAGATTGAATCTGACCTGCATCATGCATTTGTGAAATATCCGTTATACCGCGCATGGACAAGTCCCCGTATCCGCGCCAAACTCCAGCAGCGGGACGGGATCCACATTATGGATATTGATGAGGCAATGACCCAGCTAAAAGCGGACGGAATTCGAAATGTCGTTGTACAGCCAACCTATGTGATCACCGGATTTGAGAGTGATGCTATGAAAGAAAAGGTTCTTGCACATAAAAAGGACTTCGATTCTGTCATTATCTGTGATTCTCTGATGGTTACAAAGCAGGACAAAGAAGAGGTCTGTCAGGCTATGGCACAGGAATATCACCCTGATTCTGATGAAATTCTCTTATTTATGGGACATGGAACAGAGCATGTTGCCAATGAACTTTATCCTGAGATGGACGAACTGTTTAAGCATTTCGGCTATTCCAATATGCATATGGGAACGGTTGAAGGGGATTTCTCCATTGAAAGCTTTCTGGATAAATTAAAAAATCTGCATCCGGCTCATGTTCATCTGGCACCTTTTATGATCGTCGCAGGTGATCATGCTACCAATGATATGTCCGGAGAGGACGATGATTCCTGGAAAAGTATTCTGGAAAAAGAGGGATATTCTGTCAAATGTACTCTGAAAGGTCTTGGCGAGATCCAGGCGGTCAGAGATATTTTTATCCGGCATACCAGAGCCGGACTGGACAGACTTTCAGAAATCCAGGCTTAAACACAGCAGGAAATCGAGAGTATATTCAAACCAAAAAGTTAGTGTTCACAACAACACGCTTCGCGGGATATTACCAGTGAACAAAAACATCAAAAGGAGCATACCACATTAAGTTCTTATTAATGTGGCAGCTCCTTTTTGTCTTTCCTTTTTTGAATATGTATTTTTCCTGATTATTTAATGACTTCTTTTTTTCTTCTTTTTATTAGGATTATTCAGTACAGACCAGCAGAATGCCTGAACAAGAAGTATTCCGATAAACGCCCCTATACTGTCGATTCCCACATCCTTTATCGCAGGTGTACGGGCATCCACAAAAGACTGATGATACTCATCCAGCCCTGCAAATCCCACACAGACAATTCCCGCAAGAAGCATCAGCCAGATTCCTCTCACACCATAGACATATAAAGGAAAAGAAATAGCGATAGCCAGCAGAAAATACTCTGTCATATGTGCCGCTTTTCTCACATAGTAGTGAATTCCATCTGCCTTATAGGCAATCTCTTCACTGCTCAGATTCTCTGATAAAAGCTCGCTCTTCGTTTCTATGATCTCATAACTTATTTTATAGCTCAGATTACCTGAAACTTCACCCGGCTGGGCTGAAAATGAAAAGATGATATACATCATCAGCAGTGCCGGTAAAAAAGACAACGGTTTCAGCAATGTGATCAATATTTTCATTCTTTCTCGTTTTCCCCGTCTTCCTCTTCGTCTTCCAGATTCTTAACCATATTAGCCCTTTCAGCAATGCTCATTGATCTGTTCTGCCCGGATGCATCCTCTTTCTTCAGTTCTCCGCCTGCGGCAGCTTCCATTGCCGCATTCTTCGCCGCTTTTGCTTTCTTGATCTTCTCTTCTGAGAGCATATTTTTAATGCCGAAAAACAGCAGACCAGCACCAATAGCTGCAAATGCAATTCCGGCAAGCATAAATCCCATACTGGTTCCTTCTTCGCCTGTCACATATCCCTTACAGAGACTGTAACTTGTATACAACAGATACACTCCCGCCAGACTCCAGAGTATAAATCTTCCATTGGAGACTTTCTGTTCTTCTGTATCCGGCTCTTCTTCCCCGCTCTTTGCAATTTTCTGCGTATCTTCCTGCTGAATCGCTGCCGGGCTTTGTTCCAGCAGTTCTTCGTTTTCGTTTTTCTCCATAAAAACCTCCTCATATTTATAACTTTTATAACTGTTCAACACCTTAACAGATGAAACTATCTTATCATTTTTTCTTTCAAACGTAAAGTCTTATACCTTAACAGCGAGAAAGACTGCCGAATTGCTCCGACAGTCTCTCATTTTTTACAAGTTCTCCCTGTTCTGCCGCCGGATTTTTCTCCGTACAGCCTGCACAGCCAATGCTGAAAACAAGTATCAGCAACAATATCATTTTGTTTTTTCCCAATATCCGGTTCTCCTCTCTTAAAATGGATTTTAATGGTTCTATAGCAATTCGCAGCCATCAAACAACAAATAGTTACAGATCGTTATAGTTTAACCGGATATCTCTCCATTTTATACATCCACTCAGAAACCTTTTTTTCTCATATAGACAGCAATATCACGATAAACCTGCTCCTTGCCGATCTCATTAAGAATTTCATGACGCATTCCCGGATACAGTTTCCCCTTTACGTCTTTATAACCGGCCCGTCGCATAGCCCGCACTGTCTTTGCAAAATGGCGCACATTGATCAGACAGGGATCCTCAGCCCCGCTTACAAACAATACCGGCATATCTGGATTTGTACAGGAAAAATGTTCCACATCATAGGCACGCTTCATCAGTTCAAATAATGCCAGATACGCATCGTCCGTAAAAGTGAAACCACACAATTCAGATTCCTCATATTCTTTCGCCACATCAGGATCAGAACAGATCCAGGCTGTACATCTCTTATCCTTTCGGAATTTCATTGCCCCTGCACCAAATGACATTGTTTCGATAAGTTTACTTCTGTGTCTCGGTCCAAAGACTGCTTTCTCTGTCTTTGCAATGGCAACTCCCAGAGGCATGGCAGTATTGTAGCTTGGAGAACCGCACACGATCAGCATATCTACGCAGCTGTCATGTTCTGCCACAAATGCCCTCACTGCCAGCGAGCCCATACTGTGCCCCATCAGGATCAGCGGAAGTTCCGGATAGTATGCATGGATTTTCCTGTTCACTGTTCGGATATCCTGAAGCATCGCCTGTGCTCCCCCACCGTATGTAAAGCCGAGATCATCCTGATGTTTTACACTTTTTCCATGTCCTCTGTGATCATGGATTACCACCACATATCCAAGTTTTGCCAGATACTGCATAAACGGAATATATCTCTCTTTATGCTCACTCATTCCATGAACCAGCTGTACAACTGCACGATAGGGTTTCTTATCCGGTATCAGTGCCATGACCGAAATCTCAAGCCCGTCTGCTTCTGATTTAAAAGAACTCTCATACTTCATAGATCCACGCCTTCTTTCTGTATTTTCGCATATTATTCTTTATTTTTTCCGCTCCGATGTTACTGTTCACTCCGTTTACAGTAACGTAGCCAAAATTCATTCCAGATTGCCTGCGGCAATGGAATTTTGGCTTGTATGTCTCGGGATTTTGGCATATTCATGCCAAAACACCTCGCGGGACAGTGGTGTGTGAACAGTAACCACTCTGATTACTATAATTTTGATTATAAGTAAGACAATTGCCATTGTCAACGCATTCTGATATAATCAATTATATCGTTACTGTTACTCTGTTCTCAGTAACATTACATCTGCATGAATGTTATTGCAGATACAAAACCGAAACTTTTTAACATAATACGTTTCAGAGCGGTTATGCTCTAAGGCAGGAGGAAATATGACAAAAGGTAATAAAAAAGGACATGCCGGGCTGATTATTTTCATTCTGATCCTGGTTCTCGTCATTGGCGGAGGTACAGGTTTCTATTTCTATCAGCGACAGCAGCCACGCAAGGCAGTTGAAAATTTTCTTGACAGTATGAAGAAAATGGACTTCAATACAATGGAATCCATGATCCAGAGCAGCGATCTCACAGCACTGGACAATGCAGATATCCGCGATGCCGCATACACGGATTTCTTCTCAGAAATTAACAAAAAGATGACCTATAAGATCACCAGAAACAGATTCGACATCCAGAATGGTACAGCTTCTGTCACAGCACATATCACTTACATTGACGGAACCAATATTTATAAAGCAACTATCACTGAATTTCTCCGTCAGATCGTTTCCAACGCTTATGCCGGAAACCAGCTTACAGAAGAAGAGACACAGGCAAAACTTGCTTCCATTCTGAATGAACAGGCAAAAAAAGTGGAAAAAGATGTATTCTCCGAAACAGATATCACCTATCCGGTGATCAAAACAGATTCCGGATGGAAAATTGTTTCTCTGGATGATGAGACAGTAAAAATCATGTCAGCAAACTTCAAGAGTGTTGAAGAGGAAATAAACAACTCCCTCAACAATATGGATAACGAAGATTCCTCAGGTTCTTCTTCCAATGCACCGGAGGCATCTGCAGATGATACGCTTAATCTCACAACAGAAAAATTTACGATCAAATATACCAAACATACGATCACCAAAGACTTTGCCGGAAATCCATGTATTATGGTTTATTACGATTACACCAATAATTCTTCCTCTGCATCCAGTGCAATGGTTGATGTCAGCCTAAAAGCTTACCAGCATGGAGAATCCTGCGAGGCAGCGATTCCCGAGAATAATGACGATGCCATCGATCATTTTACAGCTGAGATTCAGCCCGGACAGACCGTTAATGTATGCCAGGCATTTACACTGACAGATGAGAGTGATGTAACGGTTCAGGCACAGGAGGCATTTTCCTTTGATGAGGATGCAACTGCCAGACAGATACTTAAAGTAAAATAATCCGATTGTCAGACAGAGTTCCTCAATTGAGGCAGGGAACTTATTTGATTCTGTCAGAATATGCACAGCGATTCGAAATTAATTTGAACCTGCTGTGCATATTTTTTGTCTTCCATGGAACAATATGAAATGTAATAGCTTTATGATTCCTGTCAGAGCTGTCTGCAGCCACAGGGAGACGAAAGGATGGTGACTTATGGGAAGTAAATGTTTAAGATATACGGCACTGACGATTTCCATCATCGGAGCTGTTAACTGGGGACTGATCGGTTTTTTCAATCTGAATCTGGTTGCTCTCCTTTTCGGAAGCATGAGCTGGATTTCCAGAATCATATATGGTCTGGTAGGAATCTGTGGACTCTGTCTTCTGACCTTCTACGGCGATTCAGACACTGAATCTGAATAAGAAAGAATCCTGCAAGCAGGATTCTCAGCCTGCGGCGGGTCGCTTCAGCGACATAATTCCTCTCCGCCGCAGTGCGATCCTGCCCGAAGGGCTTTTTTATGTTATAGAACATTACGGAGTAATTTCCTATAACATAAAAAAAGGACTTCGGAAAATCCGAAGTCCCAAGAGCGATAGACGGGGCTCGAACCCGCGGTCTCGACCTTGGCAAGGTCGCGCGTTACCAACTACGCCACTATCGCATAAGCGGGTGATGGGAATCGAACCCACGTATCCAGCTTGGAAGGCTGGTGTTCTACCATTGAACTACACCCGCAGATATTCAGTTGAAAGAGCGATAGACGGGGCTCGAACCCGCGGTCTCGACCTTGGCAAGGTCGCGCGTTACCAACTACGCCACTATCGCATAAGCGGGTGATGGGAATCGAACCCACGTATCCAGCTTGGAAGGCTGGTGTTCTACCATTGAACTACACCCGCACAGCTTGTTGTCTGTGCATTTCTGTCGCATCAACGAAGACTAGTATATATGATGAAACTGTATTTGTCAACACTAAATTTAAATTTTTTCTATTTTTTTGATAACATCGTTACTGTTCACTTCGTTCTCAGTAACGCAGTCAAATTTCCAGATTGCCTGCGGCAATGGAATTTTGGCTTGTATGCCTCGAAATTTTGGCATATTCATGCCATAACATACTGAATCATTCCCACTTCCAGTATGTTATGGCACTTGTCAGTGAGATAAACCAGAATAGTTTTATATTTACTATTTACAGCGTTGGATAGAAGATTAATTCTCCCAATCCCATACATTCGTAGCTTCCACTGAACTTCTTGGTTTCTTGATCACAAGTTCAGGACTCTTCGCACTGACCTTGGTGTTTGCCGGAATAGATGCTGTAATAAAGGTATTACCTCCGATGATCGTATTCTCTCCGATCACAGTCTCACCGCCCAGCACAGAAGAGTTAGAATAAATCGTCACATTATCTCTGATCGTCGGATGTCTCTTCACATTGGCAAGCAGCTGTCCCTGACGGGTGGAAAGAGCACCAAGTGTCACACCCTGATACAGCTTCACATTCTTTCCAATCTCTGTAGTCTCACCGATTACAACACCGGTTCCATGGTCAATGAAGAAATATTCTCCAATCGTAGCACCCGGATTGATATCGATACCTGTATAACCATGTGCATATTCAGACATAATTCTTGGAATAAACGGCACATTTTCCAGATAAAGAACATGTGCAAGTCTGTATACATAAATTGCATAAAATCCAGGATAAGAGAAAATGATCTCCTCTTTACTCTTGGCAGCCGGGTCACCATCAAAACCAGCCTGCAGGTCAGTCAGCAGCATACGCTGGATTTCCGGAACATTTGCAAAAAATCGCTCTGTGATCTGCTCTGCATGTTCTTTGGCCTTCTGTTCCTCTTCGCCCTGATATAAAAACGCAATCTCAATCTGCTCCTGTAAGCAATCATACAGATCATTCAGGCGATATGCCACATAATGCTCCGGAAACACGCTGGCACTGGAATCCACACTGAAATATCCGGGAAAAATAATAGACCTCATATCTTTAATGAAGTTAATAATCTCTTTCTTATTTGGAAGACGTTCTCTGTCCTTTCCCAGAAAGAGTTCTTCTTTACGGTAAGTATCTGTCAGCTTCTCCACAGCCTCCAGAATTGTTTTCTTCTTATCTGTCATAATCGTCACCTATCTGCTTTCCTCGCAGCTGCTTATTATCCCCAGACAATAGCAATCCAGAGGGTACACAACCGCATTTTGTTATTATCTTATTACAGCAAAACCAATTCGTCAATAAAAAAAGAATTGACCTTTCCGTAGATTCCTTATATAATAAAAAACAGTTCCGGTTACACTTCAGAACTGTTTCTAATCTTAATATGGAGATGTACCCAAGAGGCTGAAGGGACCGCACTCGAAATGCGGTAGGCCGGGCAACCGGTGCGAGGGTTCAAATCCCTCCATCTCCGCTTTTATCCTTTTCCTGCTTTGTAACAGGATTTTTTTCGCAATTATACATATAAAAGCTTGACAATCGTTGCTTTTATATGTATAATTGCAACAGTAAAAGAAATTCTGATAAAGATTTTATAGGGGATTGGTCAAATGGTATGATAGGGGTCTCCAAAACCTTTGGTGGGAGTTCGATTCTCTCATCCCCTGCTCTAAGGAACGTTCGATTTTCTCATTTGGTGAATTTCGAGCGTTTTATTTTAACTAAATGTTGTGAATAACCATTAAAATTATCAAAGAAATATTATAATGTTCAGTCAATGTGAATATTGTAGTATTTTTTTTTATAATCCGCGTCTGTTCATATATGTTTTATTATGTCAGGAGGCTAGAATATGTCTAAAACCTTCAACATTACCGGAACATGTTTTCCAGAGAAGCATTACATGGTCAATATTTCTGACAAACTTGCTCAAATCATTCCCATGGTAGATGCTGGTCAGTATTTCTGTATAAACCGCGCACGACAATATGGAAAATCTACAACTCTTCATGCACTCGTTTCCCAACTTTCAGATAAATATATTGTTTTTCCTCTTAGCTTTCAGCGAATGAGTACTGCAAAATTTAAAGATGAAGATACTTTCTGTCGGGCATTTGTGGAACGATTAAGAAGAACTGTTGAACCAGATTTTTCTTGATTTCCTTGGACAACTTCGAGATCTATATCTGAACCGTACTATATTATAGTAGTTTCCGGTATTCCCGTCTGCCGTCCACGACAGCGTAAATTGTTACAATCTGCTGAGATTCATTGACCTTGTAAAATACAAGATGCCGTTCCACGATCAGGACTCTGTAGCCCTGTCGGCGCAAGGTTGCATAGTGGGGAACACTGCCAGAATACGGAAAATCCTTTAAATTGTTAATTGCCTTTTCAATTTTATCCAGATAATTCAGTGCAATATCTACACTGCCGGAATCATCGGCAATATAGAAGATGATATCCCGGAGCTGTTCGTCTGCCTTATCTGTTCGCAAAATTTGGTAGCTCATCTGTTCCCCCTTGCTAATAATGCACTGCGGATATCGTCAAAAGTTTCCTGTACAGGTGCAACTCTGCCCTGTGTAACATCTTCTTCTGCATCAGCTAACGTACGTAACAGTTCCAGTTCTGCGGTCATTTGATTATATTCCTGTAATCCCATGAGAACAGTATCGCCGATGCCGTTTTTGGTAATAATAACAGGGGTTCGTTCTTCACGGCATGTTCTGGAAATTTCACTGTAATTGTTTCGTAATGCTGCGGATGGTCTGATAATTGCTTCCATATAATATTACCTCCTGTTCTTTGATAGTCATATTATATCATAATTTACATATATCGTTCAATGGTTTTCTCACTTTTAAATCAGGTACGAAAGAAGGTGTCCTTAATGACAATTCTTCCTTGTCTTGCTAATAATATCCCGCGATAACAAAACAAGGAGATTCATGTTTTCGGCATGAGTCTCCTTGTTTAAATATTATTTGAACCAGAGTAATAAATGTTCTACTTGTCCTGTTTTATCATTGACTACTGCTGTCATAATCTGAAAGCCACTTCCACCTTTAATCGGAACAATACTACCATTTTTTACATCCTCAGACTTTTGCCAGGTTTTCTGGAAATAAGATATAGCATCATACTGGAAAGACCAACCCTTTTTTAAATTAAAGGTGACTTTTGCTTTTTTATTGGCAAATTTAGAATAGAATATAACACGATAAGGGTCTGTATCAAATTTTTTTCCTGATATTGTTGTATTTCCTACCTTTACAGAAGCCACTGGGTTTACGTATTCTTTTACTGTTAAAGCACATTTACGTGTTATATTTCCTGCTTTGACAGTAACTAAAGTCTTTCCAACTTTTTTCGGATAAGCAAATACTCCAGAATTGTTTGCCTCTACTTTGGCGATAGCTGGGTTACGCACTGTTACAGATACAGAATTATTTCTTGTATCAATATTGCCAAGATTTAAATAACGTGAATTAAATAATGTAATTTTGTTACTTTTTCCCGGATATAAAGTGACAACCTGCTTTGTTAAAGAACTTTTTGGGTTTGCCGCCTGGACTGGGACTGCTGATAAAACCATAATGAAAATCAGTGAAAATGTTAAAATCTGTTTTAGTACTTTTTTCATGTTACTTTTTCCTTTCTTCACTTTGATAAAGTGTTTTATAGCTTATATTTTACTACGATGGCATTTTATACATTCATACTTAAGCTTAGAAAAAGGGGCTGTCTATTTGAACAAAAGCATTACTGCTTCCTGCTGTCCCGTTTTGTCATTAACTACATTTGTTATAACCACAAATCCACTGCCTCCTCTGATCGGGATAACAGCACCATTCTTTACATCTTCAGATTTCATCCAGTTTTTCTGCAGGTAAGATACGCCATCTACGAAAGACCAGCCTTTTTTCAGATTAAAGGTAATCTTAGCTTTTTTGTTGGCAAATCTGGAATAGGATACTACCCGATAAGCTTCTGTATCAAATTTTTTTCCTGCAATAGTTGAGTTTCCAACTTTTACGGATGCAATCGGATTTACATATTTTTTCACTGTAAGATTACACTTACGTGTTGTTTTCCCACTCTTTGCTGTAATTACAGTTTTTCCGACTTTCTTTGGAACTGCATATAGCTCAGAATAGATTGCATATGCTTCTGCAACAGATGAATTGCTGCTGCTCACAGAAGTCACCTTATCAGATTTCTTATCAAATGCCCCCATATATGTCCTCTGAAAGAAATAATTTTTGCTGGTTTTTGCCGGATACACTGTGAGTGTTTTTTTCGTTGGAAAATACTGCGGAATTCCTGCCTGAACCGGAACTGCCGCCACCACCATGGTCAAAATTAACACTGCTGTCAAAATTCTTTTCATTGTTCGCTTCATAGTCTTTCTTCTCACTTTCTCTAGAGCGTGTCTGAAAAAGACTTTCTGCAAGATGTGCGTCACAATTTGTGGGATATTTTGCCCGGATGAGGGCGCCGTAGTGGGCTACGGCAACTGAATTCGGGTGAAATATCCCGCAAAGTGGGGCGTGCAGATTGCGGGAATGATTTTTCAGACACGCTCTAGTACATTACTTTCAAAACAACTACTATCATCTGTAAACAATGTTCCCAGTGTTTACGACTTTTTTCTTCAAAAATTTCTTATTATTCCTTTATACAATCTTGAAGTATTTCTTAATGCTTCCTGAATACTTACCCTTGAAAGTAATCTTTACAGCATAAGTTCCTCTTGCAGTTAAACCTTTACTGTATGTTACTTTATAATAAGTCGGGCTGATTACTTTACCATCACTGCCTACTACTTTTACAGTTGGTTTCTGCGCATAACCGTTGTAATTATATTTTGTTTTAGATAAACGGATGGTTTTCGGATAATAAACCGTTCTGACCTTTCCCGTCTCACCACAGGATGAGCAAACCGGTGTAATTGTTCCGTTTTGTGTAACTGTAGCTTTGACTAGCTGATTTTTCCATTTATGAGTATGTGTCTGAAGGGTGAACTGATAATTTTCTCCATCCCATACCTGCAGATAATAATCGCCCGCTTCCAACTCCCATTCCCTTTCAAACACGGATACTGTTCCTCCGCTATGAAGCTCCTTTCCCACGGAATCATACAGACACCAGCTATTACTATTTACCCCCTTCCATATCATTTTTACCTTTTCATCCTTTGGCACTGTAAACTTATAATAATCCGTTTCATCATTTTCTGCTATCTGACCTTTGTATGTTTTATTTAATGAAATCTCATCTGCATCATCCAAAGTATTATTGGAACCTCCCTGGTCTTCAGGAATTGATTCATTTGCGCTCTTAAATCCTAAGTTAAAAATATAGGAGCCAGACCGGTTGCTATAATATTTGCTGGCAGAAAGATAATACTCACCTTTCGTCAGATTTATACTTGGTGAAAATGATCCTATTCCTGTAGAACCATCATCATAATAATCGCCAGATGAAGTAATTTTTACGCCCATATCATTATAAATTCTCCAACATAACCCAATATCACCTTTTACAGTTCCATTAATAGTTAAGGTTCCGGCTGAATTCAGCGTAAATTTATAGAAGTCAACAGCCCCTTTGTCAGGAAGCAATCCGCTGTAGCGTGTTTTCAGAGAAATTTCTGTAGCGCTATCAATATCACTTCCAGCCTCCGCATTGAGTGTTGCATCTTCATCGTTAACTTCCGGAACAAACTCTGTTATATCTGCATTCTCAGTTGTTTCTTATGCAACATCTGTACTGTCTGTAAATGTTTCCTCTGCGGCACCTTCTGTCATTACCTGTACTGCCTCGTTTTCAGATCCGCTGCTAAATTCTGCTGCCATGGCGGATGCTGGTGTGCTGACACATAATGCCGCTGCTAAAATCAGTGATAATACTTTCTGTTTTTTCATAATCTCTTTTCTCCTTTATGTGTTTTTTATTGTATTCACTATATAGACAATGTAAGTTTCGAAAAAGTTTTAAGATTTTTAAAATTTTTTTCGATTTATTTTTTTCTTTTCACTATACCAACAGGTAAAACTGAAAAAATACTCCAGACATTTTTTCATCTGGAGTACTTTTTTTATTGTATAACATTATTTATGAGAATTGTAGGAGCTACTAAACAACAAAGCAATTCACAGATATCAAGTCAAGGGCCAAATAGAACGTGAAAGCCTGCGTCAATCAGATATCTTTGCTATATGTTAATTCAATCCGCTCATATCCGAAATATCCATCCAGTTTAAGATCTTCTGAACCGGGAAGGTAGAGTAATCGGTGCTATAGTCTGAAGTATAAAGTGGTGTAGTATCGAATGTTAAAGTTCCATTCTGCAGGGTTCCACGATAATAGTTGGTCTCCATCGTTCTGATAGATGCAATCTCCTGTCTCAGGATTCCGTTTCCATCAGGTGCTGCTTCACAGCCCACAGTAAAACCATCTCCCGCAACGCGGTGTGCCTGATAATTTCCATCTGATCCATCACAAGTGTAAACGTGATAATCATACAAAAGGTATTTTCCGGAATCCTGGAACTCTGCACCAACAATCAATTCTGGTGTTCCATTCTGATCAATATCATACAAAGTATATACCTTCGTTCCTGTCAGATATTCCTGAGATACTTCCGGGAATGTGTATCCATCCTGATTTGCCGCCACACTCTGAAGAACGCTCTGATATGCACTTGTAACTGAGCCTTCTGCCTGAGTCTCCTGTGTGGTATCCGTCTGTTCCGGTGCAGGTTCTGCCTGGTTTTCTTCAAAATCTGTCTGCGTTCCATCCGGAGCCGGCTCTGCCTGATTTTCTCCTGGTGCTGGTTCTGCCTGATTTTCCGCAGAAGCGGCTGCAGTGTCATTATCAAAAACATCTGGAGCACCGGTATCTCCTTCTATTTTGATAATACGATACAGACCATTTCCCACGGGTACAAGTGTTGCAACTCTGTTTGAAGTAACCGAACCGTCTTCTGCACTTGTTTTCGTATAGATATAATGAATCTTCATTAAAGAATCTGTGTAGCTGGTATCAGTAATGGAAACAGTTGTAGACCAACTCAGTTCTGCCGGCCAAAAAATCACATATCCATTCTGTACCTGAATCGAACCCGATGCATAGCCTTCTGTAAACTGGAAATCTGTAAAGGATGAGAAATATCTGTTGACATCACTCTGCAAATACATACTCTCCCCGTCTCCTGTTGTCCCTTGTTTTTGAATCATACGTTCTCTGGAAGAATTAACACCCAGACACAGTTCATTTAATGTATAAACCGTATCATGCAAGGCTGCCGCATTGTCCGTAACCTCATCCACGCCATAAGCCAGTACAAATTCCAGTTCCTGTTTGTTAAGATTTCCGGCAATTCTGGAGGAATATTCATCATCTGCCAACTGCTGTACCGGAGGTGTGGTCGGGGTCGGCTCCGGGCTTGATGTTGGTGTAGCCGGAACCTCTGTTGGTTCCGGAGTAGCAGTCGAAGCGGATTCCTCCGGAGCTTCTGTTGGCTTCGGGTTCTCCTTTGCTTTTGCTTCTTCCTGCTGCACAGTCTCAGGCTTCTTCACTGAATTCTGATACTGAACAATTCCGGCTGCACCGCCTCCTGCTACTGCAATAGCTGCTACTGCTGCAATAACCTTTCCGGCAGTTGTATGCAGGAATGTTCGCCCCGCAGCTTTTCCGGCAGCTTTTCCAACATTTTTTCCCGCACTTCGACCTGCTGATCTGCCTGCCGTATTCTTGTTCACACTTTTGTGTTTACCGACAACTGCCTGTGTATTGGCTTTATTTAAAATTGTTGCTCTCTGTGCCTGAAGAACCGCCTGTGCAGTTGCAGCATATACATCGGATTTTCTGTCGCTGAGAAGCAAATATAACAGTAATCCCACAGGCGCAGCTGTGTAAAGCTGATATCCTTTCTTCTGCAGTGCTTCCGCTTTCGTCTTAATCGCTTTTCGACCATAAAGCAGTCTTGATTTCACAGTATTCTCTGATATTCCAAATGTTACTGCTATATCTTTGATACTCTGATCATCCAGATGATACATAAGGATACAGAGTCTCTGCTCATCAGATAGACTGTCGATGAGTTCATGCACCAGTTCCTGTGTTTCCTTCTGTGTATAGTTCCGTTCCGGCTGATACTGTGCTTTCTCATCTTCTATTTCATACTCAAAAAGATCTCCGTCCTCATTCTCCTGACTCATTTCGGAGAAAAGCAATGGCTTCTTCCTTGCAAGCATATTTCTGGCTGTGTTTGCCACGATTCTCCCAAGCCAGGACGGAAAATTCTCCGGATCACGTATGGTTCCCAGATATCTCCATGCTTTTATATAAGAATCCTGAACAACATCCATTGCATCATCTTCGTTCTTCATATATTTTAACGCAATGTAATACATATCATGCTGAGTAGATTCATATAACTGCGCAAATGCGCTTTCGTCGCCTTTGAGTGCTGCTTTTACAACTTTTTCGTAATTCACCATCTGTCTGTTACTCCTTATCGCCATAGTTCGACTTTGAATTTGTTATAGATTTTTCATTTACTATATTCAAGTCTTTATTTTTTGTTTCACTATACTGACAGATGATGTCCCGAAAAAGTTTTATCTTTTTTTTAATTTTTATTTTATTTTTCGCTTTTCTCTTTCTTCTGCATTTTTTCCGCATTGCTGTATGCCATTGCATAAAAGCACATCTTTCTTCAGAATCTGAGGTATCAGTGGGCTCTTGTCATCCAGTTGAGGTGTCATTCTCGGCGTACGTCTCTGGTAGAAAAGCTTCTCCTGGGTTGTATTCTTCAGATAACTCTGAATTCCAAATACAAAGGACATGTCCAACGGAACTCTGGACAAAAATACATGTTCTTTATCCACATGAAGTTCTTTGCAGAGAGAACTTATCATCTTTTTGTTTAATTCTCTGGACAGCTCCATTCTTACAGGATTCATTCGTCTTCTCTGTTTGATCAGATTTTCCATGGCATCTCTGTAATCCAGATCCTCATCATAAATAGTTTCTGTATCAATGTCTGCATTTCGGGTAATGCGGATCAGGGATTTCTCTTTGATTTCATAATTTTTGAACATTTTCGGCAGAAAATGGAGGATCAGTTCTTCAGAAAGCATAAAAGTACCCTTTCTGGTTGGAATATCGATCAATCTTTTAAATACTGTATTACTGCACGGAATAATAGCTGTTTTTGTTTTTCCTCCCTTTGTGATCAGTGATGCTACTGCATAAATACTCTTATTCTTCAGGAATGGAAATGGCTGCTGTTTACTTACAATGTTTGCAGACAGATACGGCGCGATCTCCTGGTCAAAATATGTCTCCAGAAGCTTTCCTTCCTTCTCTGATAGTCTATTGAAATTGATCAGACGTATTCCATAAGGCTCCAGTTCTCCCATCAGCTGTTCATAGATAGCTGCCTTTTTCTGATCCAGATCTCTGGTGGCCTGAATGATTGCAGTTACCTGTTCTTCACTGGTCATATTGGTTTTGTTCTTACGTATTACTTCAGATGCTTCCATCTGATCCATCAGAGTTCCGACTCTAACTCTATAAAATTCATCCAGATTTGACTGATAAATAGCGGCAAATGTCAGTCTTTCTGCAAGCGGAACTCTTGGATTTCCCGCCTCATTTAAAACTCTCTCATTAAACTTCAGCCAGGACAATTCTCTGTTCATCATATATACAGGTGCCGTAATTTCTTTTGTCTTTTTCTGTTGTTTTTTCATTCGGATAATTCCTCACTCTTTTTATTCGTGATATCAGTGGCAAAATTTGTCAAACCTTTTGACTCTGACATCCCATAACGTTTAGAATTATAAACTTTGAACATCAATTCCATGGAATATCCATGTTATATTTACGTAAAATTTCCAGTCAAACAAATAAATTTGTCTGTTTCGCAGTTAAAACAGGATTTTCCCTGTCCTGATCATCTGCTCTGCCTCTTCCATATAATGGAATATATAGATGATCGTAACTGGATATTCAACGATTAGTGCGGCCCAGTCTCGTCAGACACACCTATACTGAAAAAGCGAAAAGTTCCCATCTTTCGACAAAAACTCTTCGCTATCTTATTTTACTTAACTCAAATCTAACAGACTATAAACTAATATATTCATTACAAATCTGACCTGCTTTATCAATATACTTCAGCAATCGTGTCACGCAGCTACCCCACCACGCCAGGCAGTAAGTGCTTTTTTCTTATTTCCATTTAAATCACATCTGCATTTTCTTGTTCTCCAGTCATAAGTAGCTTCGGTATAATAAATATAATTTCCCTTAACAGAAACCTTAATAGCTCTATCACAAATAACTTTGAGATTGCTTCCATCCTTATTTACCAGATAAACCGGTCCACCATGAGGAAATCCTACCGAATTAACCAGAACTTTACCTTTAACAGACTGTACCGCCGAACTGTCTTTATTGGTCTGCTTTATACTCTTTGTTTTCAAATCAAGTACAGAAAAATTGCCAAATCCATCTCCATACTGTGTCTGTTCACCTATATAAAGATATCTTCCATCACACCCCATCATACTGTGAGCTCGTCCAGCATCTCTGAAATTAGTAATTCTTGTTACCTTTTTAGTGCTAATTTTCATACAGATTATTTTGCGCCCTTTATATGAATATCCAAAACTGCCTCTCTGCGCAAATGAACCGCTTTCATAATATATATATTTCCCGTTTGTAACAATTGTTCCGCTGATACAGTTTTTCGCAAGAACACTTTTTTTACCATTTTTCTCTACATATATGTTATATCTTTTTGCACTGTCATTATATTTCAGAGAATATATTGATCCACCTACCTTTTGTGAATTATAAAACGGAACTCTTTTGTATAAATTAAGTCCTTCCGCTGCCTGTACATTCCGTACACTTCCCAGATTTACCGCCATACAAAGAACAGATAATACGAGTAAAAATCTAGCTAATTTGTTTTTCCATTCTCTCATTTTTAGTCCTCCTTATTCCGGATAACAAGATAATATGTTTCGTTTTTCTACTATTATGTGCTGTTATATATGAATTTGCAAGTTTTTTTATCCGACTTTTACTTTCTTTACTTTACTCCAGTCAGAATAATATTTTTTGCCTTTTATAGTTTTATAAGTACGGATACGAATATAACATTTTTTCTTTGAAGAAAGTTTTTTGACAGTTATATTCTTTGCACTGCTCTTAGCATTGACAAATTTCGCTTTTTTCATATTAGCAGAACTGCTGTACTGGATCTGGTATCCACTGATGGATTTCACAGGCTTCCAGGATACTTTTGCCTGACCCTTTCTGGCTGATTTCAGGGCAACCCCCGTAGTATTCAGCGGTCTGACTGTAATAGTAACCTTTGTAGCCGGCAGTGCATTGTAGTTCTGCCCCTGTTTTGCAGAAATCGTGATAACTGCTTTGCCAGGTTTCAGTGCAATAAACTGATTGCCGGAAATTTTTACAGTTTTGGAATCTGATGATTTATAAGTAACCTTTCCGTCTGTAGTCATCCAGTCTGCCAGAGCCATTTTTTTCTTTCCCATAGTTACTGTTTTGGAAGATACACTTACAGATGCATCTGCACGGGTGATCTCAAAGGTTTTATACGCTTCTCCTGTATATATGCCTTTTCCCTGGATTACTACATTGGCCATTCCGGCATCTGTGTTTTTCTCATAGGAAAGTGTGTAGTCCTGTCCTTCTGTCAGAGCCTTTCCTTCATATGTAATTGTTACGCCCGGTGTCTGGGCTGTTCCGTTGTAAATAAGTTTTTCAGAGTCAACCTGAATGGTACATTCATCCATTGTGTGGGTTACTGTATCGTCCTTCTTATTTACATCATCTTTGCCATTGGTGTTATCTTTGTTCTCTGTATCATCTTTTTTATTCGTGTCATCTTTTTTATTTGTATCATCTTTCTTATCTGTATTATCTTTTTCTTCGCTGTCTTCCTTATTATTGGTATTGTCTTTATTATCTACATTATCCTTTTTGTTTTCATCATCTCCCTTGTTCTCAGTATCGTTTTTGTCACTGGTATTATCCTTATTTTCGGTGTTGTTCTTGTTTTCAGTATTGTCTTTATTCTCGGTGTTATTCTTGTCACCGGTATTATCTTTATTCTCCGTGTTGTTCTTATCTCCGGTATTATCTTTATTCTCCGTGTTGTTCTTGTCTCCGGTATTGTCTTTATTCTCGCTGTCAGTCTTGTTTTCGGTATTATTCTTATCTTCACGGACAATCGTAAAGCTTTTTCTTACCTCTCCCTGATAATTGCCCGTTCCACTGAGGATGATCTGTGCAGTTCCCGGACGGTCATTATTCTTATAAGATACCGTAAAATCTTTACCCTCTGTCAGGGTTCTGTCTCCGTCTTTGACAGTATATTCCGTAACAGATTTCTTACCTTTCACGAAGCTGACCGGTTTCTCTGACACTGTGACCTGGCATCTGGAAAGCTCTGCCGGTTTAATGACAAATTCTTTGCTGATACTGCCAGCAAGAGTTCCTGTTCCCTTCACACTTACATTGACAGTACCTGCATTTACCAGATCTCCTTCATACTCTACTGTATAATTATCTGTGCTGACCTCCTGTGCAAGGCCTTTTTTGTACAATTTCACAACAGGTCTGTGCTCTGTTCCATCATACACAAAGCTTTCCTCTGAAACTGACATATCATAATGACTGCTATCCAAAATTCCCACAGAAATATTTGCAGTTTCCACAGCATCCGGATTATATTTGGACTGAATAGTCAAAACTGCACTTCCTGATTTGTGTACTGTAATCTGAGCATCTGTAGATCCCAACATTTTTACAGATACTACATCCGGATCTGAACTGGTCACCTGACAGTCACTGAGATGATCACCGGAAGCTGTAAAGCATGGTCCACATACCATTTGATAGGTTCCCGGATCTAGCTCAATATTTCCGCGCAAATAAGCCAGGTAGCCGTCTGCTTTGGTATATACCGGTTCCATGGATGTAGGCACAGCCACATTGTCCTGGCTCTCACCGCATACTGTACAGGTTCTTGTAACTGTTCCGTTTGTCACTTCTTTTCCATAAGAGAACTTATGTCCGTTTACAATCTTCACTGCACGTGTACCGGAAAGATCCGACAGATTGATCTCATAGAAAACATTTACATTATTTTTCCAGGTGTACCAGCATAATTTTCCATTGATCACTGTGGGCTGACAGCCTGACAGGTTTCCATCCATACTGTAGGTCTGGCCGGACTGCTGTCCGTTTCCATCCACTGCTGTATAATAAACCTTTCCCTGACTGGACCACAGCAGGACAAAACTGTTGCTGCCTGTTTTCACCAGATGGGGAGTTGACGCACTGTCATCTGTTCCCCCATAGTTAGTAAAGTATCTGACTACCGGGTCACCGCCATTCTTGGGCACTGCTGCTATGAATGCATTTCTGGATGAACCGGCACCATCCGTATCAAAGTTTCCGGCCACAAGCCAGCAGGAATCAGAATATTCAAATCCTCCGGCTGAAGTTCCTGTATAGTTGTCACCTACATTGCCACCTACCTTCATAATATCTGTCTGGACACATTTACGTCTTTCCATCTCTTCACTGGAGACGTAATTAAAATCCGGAACAAATTTACCTTCGCTAAGATCTGCACTGTACTTCAGCATTACAAGTGCCCTGCTTGGAAAAGCATCGCACTGATCCAGGGCTGTCATCTTCCCCTGATCAATCTGTATAAACTGGTTAAAAGAATGACTTACATAGCCTGTGTCTACATTGCTGATATCGGTTTTCTTATCCACTACTGTCATATTATCTGTGTTCACAGAAAAAGTAACATTTGCCTGATGTCCGCCGTACATCACATGACAGGTCCTTACATAGAGGATATTTCCGTTCATTGTCATTCTCGCTGAGCCAAAATCAAAAGCTTTCTTTGTATTTTCTCCGTAGAGACTTGCAGAACCCTGTACCTTCCAGTCTTTGGAATACTTTGTCACACGATATACTTCAACTGCATCATTGTTGTCAGGATTATCCTGTCCTGTAAGGATATAATAATGATTGCCACTCTCATAAAAAGCACCATATTTTGGAAGTGCCAGAGGTACCGTCACTGTCTTCTGGATATTGTAGTCGGTATCATAGTACTCTACCAGCGTTTTTCCATCAACAGCACCAAACTGTACACGCATGATGCCCCCATCCGGGCTTGTACATTCATAGGAATCTATACAGGACCCAAATGTGGAATAATCCTGATTTTCCAGATTGCTGCCGTTATAAACCTTACAGGTTGTTTTCACATTGGGATCTGCTTCCAGCTCCGCCTCTACCACAGCATTTTTGTACCTGGCAGCAAGGGTACTGTCAATACTTCCCGGGTCTTGTGCTTCCGGAATTTCATCTGTCTCCTCATCAGCAGAAAACTCATCCAGTAGCTCTGCATCAGAGAAAGGCTCTGCATCCTCCTGTGCATTAAAAACTTCCTCATCGGTACTATCTGTAAGTACATCAGGCTGATCTGCATCTGTCACATTAGAATTCTCCACTGAATCGGATTCTGATGCATCAGTCACTGAAGAAGGTCCGGAAGAAAACTCTGCTGCACCTACAGCAGAATTTCCTAACATACACATTGTCATCATCATAGCTAAAGCTGTTACCTTTTTGTTCTTCATAGTTTTATATCTCCTTTTTATAAGTATAATTTTGCATTTGCACGTTCTTTATATATATCCCAGGCTACTAATGCGATCGGAATACATGGAAGTCCTACTGAAATAACCAATACAATTCCCGCCGCTCCCAGAGCAAAAGCAATGTCAAATAAAAGCAGTGGTGTCAACAGATATCCCCAGGTAAACGCAGCCGATGCAATTTTAATTGCTTTCACAGCTCCACCTGTTATAATCAGGGCAATGATTCCTATAACCAGATAGACATCTTCCAAATGACTTATGCCATGTCCGGTGATTGTTTCCAAAAGTACTACCAGTCCAAATAATGCTGCCATTACCATTGCGGCAATTGCCTTAAATTTAAAAGTAAATTCCGTATTTCTTAAATAGTTTTCAGCTGCTTTTGTTTCCATAATTAAATTCTCCTTTTCATTATCATCTTATTATTTACATGTAACACAGTCTCAGCTAACTCACGTCATATTTCTTCCCTTCTTTCTGTATGTTGTTTTTCTTGCCTTCTACTCTATAGACGAGCGAAGTGGTAAGCAGGTTTTAAGTTTTTTAAAAATTTTTATTTTTTTACTTTTTACTGCTTTTGCAGATTATGTCTTTCCTGCTTTCTATTCTATAGACGAATGACACTGGGGACAGGTTTTATATTTTGGAAAATTTTTTTATTTTTTTAAAATTTTTTTCTGATGCCAAAAGGCAAAAAAAAGACCACCGGCCTGGGATAAGCCGATGGTCTTAAACAGTCGTTTAAAAGTAATTCAAAGATATATGTTTTTATTTTGTTATGGATTCTCGTTTAGTAAACATATGTATAAGATACACTGGTTGGTGCAGATTTTAATGTTTTGGAACCGGATTTACGGTAAGCCACAATTTTATAATAATAGTATCCATAATTTTTCAGAGACTTCTTATCTGTGTAGCTTGTTTTTCCCTTTACAGTGGCAACCTTTTTATAATATCCGTTCTCTGAGGTACTGCGATAGATATAATATCCAGTTGCATTGCTTACCTTTTTCCAACGGAGATTCGCACTGTGTGTACCGCCCTTCAGAGAGGTAATTTCTGTGGCACTGAGTTTACTGGTAGCCTGGATGTGGTACAGATCAAGAGAAGCATCATTCCAGCTTGAAATCTTTATAAGTAAGTCCCCTGAGCATCTTGGTATCGTCAAAGTTTCATTTGTAGAAACACGATAATAATCCAAAGATTTTCTGCTCTTATATTCAATAAATTCAATCTGCCATCTACCAGGATTTGCAACTGTATCATCAATTAAAAACTTCAAGGAAATACCATTTGTTCCTTTTAATTTGATCCGATAATAATCCACATCGTAGGAGTCATATAAATTTCCAGTATATTGCTTATTTAAGGAAATGATATTCGCATTGTTTAGATTTTTTTCGCCATAATATCTTTCTTTTTCCCACTGATTTGAAGGCGTATAATTTACTCTTAAATTATATGTACACTTATCATTCCATGGCGTAATACATATATAATACTTTCCCGGTGTCCATCCAAATTGATAATCCGACCAAGAATGAGCTCTCCAACTTCTTAATTCTCTTCGGTTTGCATCATAAAGCTCAACATACCACTGACAACTACCATTAGAAACGGTGGCATCCGGTCTGATTTCTATATGTGATTCACCAGGATTCTGAATAGTAAACTGATACCAGTCCTCATCGTAACTATCACTTGGTTCTCCTTTCATCCAGGTATTCAGTGGAAGCTGATTTGCAGTGGCCGGATTGCCATTTGGCTCGCTTTCCTGCAGCATATCTTCTGCTTTTGCTGTGACAGCAGGATTCAATGCTGTCACGCACAGGGCCATTGTCAGTCCTGTAAACATAATTTTTGCCAGTTTTGTTACTTTCTCTCTTAACATAATTTTGCTCCTTTCTTATTTTAGCTTCGTTTTATTTATCCTCAATCATATGTTCTTCTGTTTAGTAAAGCGGACATTCGCAATCAGCTGAACATATTGAAAAGAGAATCCAGGGAATTGCTGTAACTGTCATAGGAACTGTTTACAATAGACTCAATCTTTTCTACAACCCCTACGCCCACAAGAAGACATATCACTAATGCTACAATAACCAACAGAATAATAATGATCCAGAAAGCATATACTCTCTTGTCTTTGTCCATGTTGGTAACTGCAGTATAGGAAGCATATCCTACAAAAGGTGTCAGCCCAATTGCATATACCAGACCCAGAGTAAAGGCAACAACCGTTGCAATACTTGGGGAAATAATCATCAGTACACATATTACTGCAGTGATCAGCAGATCAAACACTGCCTGAACCCCTACTACAGAGTACATTGCCTTTGGAGCTGCAGAACCGCCAAATGCTTTTGTCATCATAGTCATAATCCCAACTTTGATCATATCAAAACCAATAGTAGCAATCAGAGACAGTACGATCAGTGTCAGATATGGCATCTTGATATCAAAGAAACTGAAGTATCCATTGGAAGCAGATGCGATTTTCCCTGCAGTTACCATAGACAGGATCAAAACAATAATGGTTGTAAATATTGCTTTTACAGTGATAAAGCGAAGTCCACTTTTGCCAGTGCAATCGCCGGACATTCTGACAGCCTCAGATACAGGTCTCTTTAATACGCTGCCAGCTGCTCCCAGAAATGTTTTTGCACTTCCCAGTGCTTCCGTACCTTTTTCCCTGGCCCATTCTGCTTCTCTGGATCCTCGCATATTGCCCTGCTGGTAGTTCATATTCTGCTGATAATTGGTATTTTGCTGGTACTGCTGTCCCTGCTGGTAATTGGTATTCTGCTGATACTGCTGCCTCTGCTGGTAATTAGCATTCTGCTGGTACTGCTGTCCCTGCTGATAATTAGCATTCTGCTGATACTGCTGTCTCTGCTGATAACCGGCATTCTGCTGCTGTGCTGACTGGCTCTGTGTTTCGGTTTTCTGATTCTGCTGTGAAGCTGACGGACCTTTCTGTGCATCTACTGGCTTAGGCTCCTCTGTCTGTTCTTTTTTTACCGGCTGCGGCTCAACCTTTGCCTGCGGCTGCATCTTTGATGCACTCTTTGGCTGCTGACAGGTGCAGATTTCTCCTTCTTCCAGTTTTCTTCCACATTTTGTACAAAACATATTCTTTCCTCCTCTTATATTTCTTTATTTCAAGCGAATTAAATCATTCGCTTCAATACCTGTTTATAAGCTAATAACTATTTCTAAACTGATTCCACTACTTATTGCTTCGTTTACTCAACCTCACCATCAATAAAATGCTGCATATCCTTTTTATCAACACCTGTGGCCTGAACCACTTTCATCAGTTTTGTAAAATCATAATTATTCCATGTAGGGTTATCCTTCGGATAATAAATCATGGTTGTAGTATCCGGAAATACGGTATCTCCAGGATTTTTAGCTATTGTATCATCGGAAATCACAGGTGCATCACCTGTAAAAAATACTTTATTCATTCCGGTAGAGCCATATCCAAAAGCACACAGCCCCAGTTCCTGAAGCTGCTCAGAAAACACAACCTGGTCTGCAAAATGACCATTTCCGAACGCAACACTTTTTATAGTTTTAACTGTAGACGGAATATAGATTATCCCTGCATCTAATGTACAATCCTCAAATGCCAGATTACCTATAGATTCCAGCTTAGAGTTTTCGCCTATTGTCACACTCTTTAAGTCATAGCATCTTCTAAATGCCGCATATCCGATTTCTCTTACACTGTCCGGAATATTTACCTCTGCAAGATTGGATTCTGTAAAAGCGTACTCATCAATTTTTTCCAGAGATTGTGAAAGCGTAATTGTCCGCTGCACACCTGGGTCTGCGGTTCTGGGCATAACTCCGGAAAAAGCACTTTGCCCTATTTCTTTTACACTATCTGCCATGGTAATCTCTTTGACATACCCCATTCCCGCAAATGTACCCTTTCCAATCCGGGTAATTCCATCTCCGATGGCAATTTTTCTGATCTGCGCCTGATAAGCATACCATGGTGTAGAGTCACTGCTCATATCTGCAACATCCGCAATTTCTCCTTCACCGGTAACTGCCAGAGTACCATCAGCCCCCAGATACCAATGCACATTATCACCATAGGTACCCTCCTGGATTACATCCGTTGGAATTATATCTTCCTTTTCATTGTTCTCTGTCTTAACCGGTGTATGATCAACAGGCTTTTCTTCCGCAGGCTCTGTTACTTCAACTTCAGGTTCTTCTATACTTTCCGTTTTTTCTTCCTCTTTTGGTTTTTCTGCAACTTTTACCACCGGAGCATCATTCTCTTCCACAAAATTCTGGATCACCGGAATCTTGTCTGCATTTTTTACTACTCCATAAGTCACACCACCACCGCCTACTACACCGGCGAGAATCACTGCTGCCACCTTCAGTCCTGCATGTCTGACTGTAGTGCCGGCGGCAGCTCCCACATCTTCAGAGATTTCTTTTTTATTTTTAAAACAAAACATACTTTCTTCTCCCACATCTGTCAGGCAGCCGGGTCACTGTCCCATTCAATAATGTATCCACTGATTCCACGGGAATATCCCCAGCCCGGATCCCAGTTATTACCCTCCATATCTGAGTCATTCCAGGTATTTGCCGGACTTGATGTACAGAGATAATATTCCGCAGAATTCATAAAGTCCGGCTGTCCTTCCGCAAAGCTGGTATAATCCCAGGCTTCCCCTGTAACCCAGCCCCAGGCTCCGCTCTCATTTTTCTCTCCGCCCAGCCAGCAATAATTGTCATCAGCAGGATTGATGTTTTTTACAATCCAGTTATTCTCATCTGCATCTGTAATGGTTACTAAATGTCCGCCCTTTCTCTCACATCTGCTCTTTGCTTCCTCCCAAGTAAGTGAAATATCAACTCGCTCGTAATAATGTCCATTATATTCCTTTGCACCTGAAGGAAGGGTTTTCAGTTTTGTGGGCTCACTTGATGTGTCCACATCCTCCACGCTTTCTTCCGGAGTGTACTGATCAAGCTTTGCTCTCACACAATCATTATACATAGTATCAATGCTATCATAACCCCAGTATGTCCAGCTATAATTATCATAATTTCCTTCCGGACCGGTTACTGTATATTCATTCTCAGGTTTGGAATAAGAGGAACAGTCTACAGTAACATTTCCCTCTTCATCTGACATCAGATTGCTAAAACAATAATATGTATAATACGTATTTACTTCATCATAAAGAGCCTGCTGAGTCTCAGCATAATTTTCAACATCTACCTTATAGCACAGGTATACCATATTATTGTTGGAGGTGTCATAATCGTCTGAATCATAATAATAGTAATAGTCGTCATCTTCTTCCGTTGGTTCGAACTTGGCATTCAGAAAATAGTTTCCTATGTATTCAGCATTCAGTAAGGTAGAGCCCTGATCTGATGTTTTCGCAAACTCTGCTTTCAGATCATCCTGTGCCTGATTCTTCATTTTATCCAGAACTTCATCTGTTATCTGGTCTGTTGATGAAATATATTCTGTTAATCCCTTTACTTCCACTTCAAGACTGTTTCTTTTTAAAGTCTTTCCATACTCTGTTTCAATAGTAAAGCTGTTATCATTTGCAACAACTGTAACCTTGTCTCCATTGGACAGATATCCATTCTTGTCTACAGAATAATCCAGTCTCTGACCAATTTCATCATCCGGCTGGGTTATCTCTGCAGTTCCTCTATGATCTATACCAGAAAAAGTAATATCAAAATCTTTAAATGGATCATAAGCTTTCATTTTCTTCAGATCTTTTACTGTATATTTTTTTAAGAGCTTTATTTTTACATCATACAGTGTCTGGATGCTGTCTATGTTTTCTTTGTTACAGGTAAATGTCACCACATCTCCATTACTTAATTCATAACTCTCTGAAGGAGTCATACCATCGTATTCCAGTATATCACTTATTTGTTCTGCGGCATTCATTTCACATAGATTTTGGTATGCAGTCCGTCCCTGCTCCACATCACTGCCATATTGTTTTTTCACCCATTTTTTAGCCTTGCCCTTATTTACGGACAATTTATTTTTATAATCCTTCTGGAACTTATCAGAATCAAATGTAACACTGAGAGTTCCCTTTCCCTCATATCCGCCAAGTGTAATCTCATAATATTTGTTTAAATCAATGGTTGTTCTATGATTTACGATCATTGACACCAGGATAATCGCCACAACTACAGCAGCTGCAATAAAAACCGGCTTTTTATTTTTCATATTTCTTTTGGAACCATCCCCCTGAAGATTTCCTGAGGATTCCTTTGTATTATGTTGCGTGTCCGGTTTTTTGATATTTAATTTTGTTCCACATTTCGGGCAGAATGCTGCCGGATTTTCAATCTTTTTTCCACAATTTGGACAATACATACTTTCTTCCTCCGTTTCTCCATCTTTTTTAGTGATACCAGTACTTTTAAGACATTCCAATTACCTTTTCCTCCTCTCTTCTAATCTATAGACGATTGAAAATAGAAAAAGGTTTTACATTTTTAAAATTTTTTTATTTTTTTCACAGTATGTCAGGATGTTTCGTACATGGACAGGATTGTTCCGTTTTGAACTTTCATATGCAATTGAAGTCCATTAAATTTTAACGGCAGGAATTCATCCCTGTTATAATAATTATACATTGTCTGATCTGTGCTTGTATCAAGTTCTGCAATATAATATTTTGTCTCCGGAGTTATTTGAAATGTTGTTTTTTCCCGGGGCACAAAGCTGCTGTTCTGATAATATTCATCAGAATTCGCATCTGTTACTTTGTGATATGACCAGTCAAAAGTAATATTGTCACCATTATACTCTACCCCGCTGATCACAGCCTTTCCATAGGAATTTCCATCTATGGTCATCTCCTGGGTATTGATCTGTGATGTATAGTAGTACACTGTGTTATCCACCTGCCCAGACTGGGAAGCAGCTTCCACCTGTGCTGTCTGTTCCGGTGCTGTAAAGCAATTGTCTACCACGAAGGTATCATTCATCTCCTGAGCTGTTATTTCTTCCCTGTTCAAATTAAACAGGAAGGGAAGGGAAACATCCTGATAAGCTGAAATATTATATTGCTGTATCACGCTGTTAATAAAGTTCTCATCTGTATCTGCATTGCCGGTAAAGTAACTGGTTCCATCTACTTCACATGCTCCATTCATAGCATAATTGCCTGAACTTACATAATATAGTTTGTGGGTCATCTGTAATTCGTTATCTGTAACCTTCACTATAGTATTATAATGAGATCCAGGGCCGGCGCTTCCATGATACATTCCATAACGGCACAGATAAAAATCTGTTCCGATCCGTTCCATTCCAATCTGCTCTTTTACATAGGATACAATCTCATTTAATGCACTGCCTGGCATTTTCAGAGTCTGTCTCTGAAATACCTCCTGATCTTCTATCCCATATAACTCCAGCACCAGTACTCTGTTCACTTCCGGATCCGGTGGCGTAACATCATACTCCCAATTTTCTTCTTTGGTACGCAAAAGTAGTAGTTCCTGTCTGCCATCTCCTCCAAAATCTTCCATATGACATCCAAGCATAAGATCCTGTTGATATGCACCCTCATAAGGATGATACTCCAGCTGGGAATTATTATCTATAACCTGCAGATTCTCATTCCTTACATATTCCTCATAAAACTCCTTATAGATTTCCTCATCGGTTTTCGGTGTCTCAGCTTCTGCTTTATCCTCAGTATCTTCTGCGTCTTCAGTATCTTCTTTCTCTTCTTCAGTGTCAGCAGGCTCTTCTGTGTTTTCCTCTTCTTCCGGTTTCTCTGCAACCTTTACTGACGGACCTTCATTGTCCTCTGCTATATTCTGGATCACAGGAATCTTGTCTGCATTTTTTACTACTCCATAGGTAATACCACCACCGCCTACTACACCGGCGAGGATCACTGCTGCCACCTTCAGCCCTGCATGTCTGGCTGCACTGCCGGCGGCAGCTCCTGCAGCTTTTGATGATGCTGAAGCAGCCTGTGATGCATGATGTACCGTTGATGCTGCCTCTGACGCTCCACTGCCAGCTCCTGTGGATGTCGTAGCTGCAGTGCGCTGCAATGCTGTATGCAGCGCAGTCTGCAGGGTATCCAGCTCGGCTGCTTCCACAGATGTGGATTTTCCAAGTCTGTACAGCAGATATACAAAGAAGGTAAACGGTGCAACATTGTACAGTTTGGTGCCTTTCTTTTCCAGATCCAGTACCAGTTCCTTTACTTTTTTACGTCCGTAATTCAGGCGGCTCTTTACTGTATTATCACTTACCTCCAGTATCGAAGCAATTTCCTTTACAGACATATCCTCATAATAAAACATTCCCAGGACTACTCTCTGGTCTTCCGGCAGCTGGTTCAGGATCTCCATCACCAGACGGCGGACTTCCTTTTCATCCATTGCCAGCTCCGGATTCTCATCGATACGGTCAGCCTCTATATTCTCCTCAAAGGACAAAGCCTCGGTTTCTTCATTTCCCTCATTGCCTGCCATGGCCGTAAAAAGCACAGGCTTACATTTCTTCAGCCAGTCCTTGGCTGAATTATTGGCAATGGTTTTCAACCAGGGGAGCAATTTACTTTCATCCTGCAGCTGATCCAGTCTGGTAAATGCTTTTACATAGGTATCCTGCAGTAAATCCTGCACAGTATCTTCATCATTTTTAATCAGTACCTTCAGCACTCTGTAGACTGCACCGCTGGTCTGCTCATAAATTTCAGCCAGTGCTGCCTGATCCTGTCTTTTCGCCCTGTCCAGAAGGCTTTCCTCCCTTGTTACAGGATTTCCACAGTGTTCACAGAAGCGGGCGTCTGCAGGAAGTTCTTTTCCACATTTTTCGCAAAACATTTTTTTCTCCTAATTTATACAATAAACTAATCCTTACAGTGGAATATATAATCCCAGAGAGTTTTCCATGGATAAAAGCAATTCCGTATTGTAGTCTATGGCAGCACTGTCTACGGTACGTCCATCGATGGTAATACCAGAATAATTAGCTACCATAAAGCTGTCAGGAGATACATTTCCATTATACCAAGGCATAGAGCTGAAATATGATGCCAGTTCCGGGTTATTAAACTGTCTGCCCAGACGTGCAAACATCTCATTACGGATAAAGCAAAGACCCTTATTGCTGTAACCTGCCAGCTCCTCTGCTGTCAGTTGTCTGAATATACTGTCCGGACATATATAGTCCTCACTGGTACCTGTTACAGTTCCATCTTTATAGAAATCTGGCCGTAATGCAGTATTTGTTCTGGCAGGAACCGGTGTGGCTGTTGGCTCAGGAATTGGAGTTGCAGTTGGCTGCGGTGTAGGACTTGGAGTCGGTGTTGCAGTTGGCTGTGGTGTAGGACTTGCTTCTGCTTTCTCCTTTTTCTCTGCTTGCTCAGATTTTTCTTTTTTGGAGTCTTTTTGGGAGTCTTTCCTTGAATCCTTCTTAGCTTCCTTTTTGGAATCACTTGTATTTTTTTCGCTTTCAGAAGTTTCTCCCAGACCCTCTACCGTATATTCTGTAAGTGGTTTCAGGTCACATCCGTATGCTGCTTCCAGAATTTCCATTCTTGCTTCATCATAGGAAATTTCTACTGTATCGCCGTTGCTCAGTTCTTCCTCAGGCTTTACCTTCATATCCTGTTCCAGATTGTAACCAATGATCTCTCCTGGGGTTTCTCCGGAGTATTCAAACATTTCCTCATAATTTTCATCTATATCCGAGCTTTCCAGACTACTGCTCTCGTCTGCTTTTTTTCTGATGGCTGCTTTTGCTTTCTTTTCATTCAATGTCAGATCCTGGCATTTTTTCTCAAGCTTGTCTCCATCTATTTCCACAGATATGGTTGCGTCCTTATCATTACCGGTCAAAGTGATTTCATAACAGGATTTCAGTTCAACAGCCGGTTTATGGTTCAGATACAGGAATACTCCCCCTGCTCCTGCAGCAACTCCCACAACTACCAGACCTCCTACTAAAATTCCCTTTTTGCCCTTTTTATTTTTTTTCGCCGGACGTTCTTTTTTCACCTTTTTCTGCGTTTTCGGATTTGACGGCTGTTGTGTCCATTCTTCCTGTTCCCATTGCTGTCTGGAATCCTGCTGCACGTTCCACTGTTGACCCTTATCCTGCTGTGGTTCCGTCCACTGCGCAGGCTGTATATTTTTCTGATTTTCTGCTGTATTTACTTTCGTACCACATTCCGGGCAAAAAACAGCATCTTCCTCCAGTTTACACCCGCAGTTCGGGCAATACACCGGTACCGTCTCCAACGGGCATCCACAATCCATACAAAATTTTGCAGAATCCTCACACTCTGCTCCACAATTTGGACAAAACATCTCTAATTCCTCCCTCTTTCCTGTTTGCTTTGGTTTGTTACATGTTTTTCCTTGTCTGATTTTTTCTCAATTTTCCCCTGCTTTTCCCCTTCGAGAGCCGGTACACTCTGCGGCATACACTGCATAATCCGCTGAAAGACCATCCACAGCTGTTCCCAGGGAATTGGCAGGTTATCAATTGTATTTTTAATCAGTTTTTTCAGGATATCATCATTCATCTCATCCCTCCTTCTGATATATAGACGATTGAGGGATGGAGTTGGTTTTAAAAAATTCAAATTAATTTTAGCAAAATATTTTTCACAATTCAATACGTCTTACTTTACATAAGATGATTTTATATGTTTTTTCTATTAATCGTCATTTTTCACCAATAAAAGCGAAAAGTTTCTGTCTCTTAATCCTCTCCAGAAACTTTTCGCTTTTTTGATTTTCTTATTTTTAAGGGCTTACTCATTCACCGGATTCACATGAACCATACAGTGTTTTACATCTTTAAAATTCTTCTCTATACTATGATGAACATTTTCCGCAATGTCATGTGCCTCATCCAGAGGAATCGTTCCATCTGCTGAAATTTCAATATCCACATACATCTTGGAACCGAAAAGTCGTGTCTGGAGAAGGTCGATACCCTTCACTCCTTTCACTCCCATGATCACTTCTCTCATACTCTCTTCTGTTGCCTCATCGCAGGAATGGTCAACCATCTTATCAATAGCATCTCTGAAAATATCTATCGATGCTTTTACGATCAGTACACAGATTGCCACACTGGCAATTGGATCCAGGAACGGGAAGCCAAGTCTTGCACCCAGGATACCGATAAATGCTCCAACAGAAGACATTGCATCTGAACGATGATGCCATGCATCTGCCATCAATGCTCCGGAATTGATTTTCTTCGCAGCACTTCTGGTATACCAGAACATCCACTCCTTCACTACAATAGAAACTACTGCTGCAACCAGAGCCAAAGTACCCGGAATCGCGATATCCTTTCCTGAAGTACTTTTCATAATGTTCTGGATACCACTCATACCGATTCCGATGCCGGTTGCCAGAAGCAGGCCGGACAAAATAATAGAAGATACACATTCCATCCGCTCATGTCCATACTGATGCTCTTTATCGGATTTTTTGCTGGATAAATTCACGCCCACAATTACTACAAATGTACTTCCCACATCAGATGCTGAATGGATTGCATCTGAGATCATGGCACCGGAATGTGCCACAATTCCGGCGAGCAGCTTAAACAATGAAAGTAAAAGGTTTACAGCAATACTCACACCGGATACCTTCATTGCCACCTTATGTTCCCATGCCGGTTCTTCTTTTTCTGTTTGTATGTTACTGTTCTTCTGTGATGACATTGATGCCATGTTTAACTTTTTTGACTGTTCCATAACCAAAACCTCCTATATTCTTCTGAAAACAAAAAGACACACCTGCGGAACATACACTGTCCCACAGATATGTCTGAAAATTTTCATATCTGTTGCCGCTTCGCGCGGCCCGGCCCCACACCCTCGAACATCTCGGGCATCGCCTGCTCAGTTTGTACTGTTGATCTCGCATTCTGTTGAATGTAATGCAGTGCAAAGAGAATATAAATATTTTTTCTGATAATACACTATAGTATATCGGTTAGTCAAGCCAAATATTATTGAGAATTTTTATCATGATGAAACAATATTCTGCAGCCACACACCCTTCTTAACCAGCACAAATCCAATCACACACTTAATCAAATCCGCCAGCTGCACACATGCATAAATCACAAGCACATGAATCCCTGTATAACGACTCAGCACAAACGCAATCGGCACACTGACGCACCAGATAAACACACTGTCAAACAGGAACGTAATAATCGTCTTTCCACCGGAACGCAGAGTAAAATAGGTTGCATGCAAAAACGCATTCTGCGGCATAAAGAATGCAGTGATCATAATCAGATACTTCGCCAGCTCCCTTGCCTCATCATTGGTATTATAAAGCATCGGAAACAGCGGCGCCATAACAAACATCACCATTGCCACACAGGTACAGCACATCACTGAGAACGCGATCATCTTGTTATCTGTATCTCTCGCTTTCTTCATATCTCCCGCACCCAGAAGCTGTCCCACAATAATCGCAACAGAATCTCCCAGCGCAATAAATACAATATTAAACACATTGTTGATGGTATTGGAAATATTCAGCGAAGCAACCACATTCAGCCCTCGAATCGAATAACACTGAGTCAGCATCGCCATGGCAGAAGCCCATAAAGTCTCATTAAACAACAGCGGTGTACCCTTGACCAGAATCTTCTTTGTCAGATTCGCAGGAACCTTAAGCGTGCTGTACAGCCCCTTTGCAAATGCATTTTTCTCCGTATGCCTGTGTGTCCAGCCTATTACAATTGCAGCCTCCACATAACGTGACAGCACAGTTGCGATTGCCGCACCTCTCACACCCAGTCTCGGGAAGAAAAATACACCATAGATCAACAGATAATTAAACAACAGATTCACACAGATTGCCACAACTCCTGCTTTCATTGGCAGAACAGTCTCTCCGCACTCTCTCAGAGTGCTGGAATAAATCTGCACCATCATAAACGGCGGCAGTCCCAACAGCATAATATCCAGATACTGCTTTCCATACTTAAGCGTATCTGCAATCTGCTGCGCAGTACCCTCTCCCTGCAGATACATACTGATCAGATTCTCTCCAACAGTCAGAAACATCAAAATCGTTCCAATCGTCAGAATCACAGCCATCCAGAACTTATATCTGAATGTCTGCCTCACACCCTCGTGATCCTTCTGTCCAAAATACTGCGCCGTGAAAATACCCGCTCCGGATACCCCTCCGAAAATGCACAGATTATAGACAAAAATCAACTGATTCACAATGGAAGCCCCCGACATCTGCTCCGTACCGATCCGCCCGATCATAATATTATCCAGCAGACTCACGAAATTCGTAATTCCATTCTGAATCATGATCGGAACAGCCACAGCCAGAACCATCATATAAAACTTCCTGTCACCGATAAACTTCTTACGAAACGATGACCTTTCTTTCGTCCTCTCCATAAAACTTTTCCTCATCCTTCTTCACAAAAACAGACTGTCCCGAGACAGCCTTCGCCTTAAGCGTTGTATCACTTACATTACTATAAAACCTCCAACATTTCAAGCCCATATCAGTAAATTTATACTACCATTTTCTATTCCGTTTCTGTTCCGTTTTTTCTCCACTCCATATCCGATAACGCACTTCCATACTATCATTCACAGTACAAACCAGTTCACAGCGAAAAAAAATAAATGTTTTTAACCACATCTACAGGAGGTGTAGCAACTCTTAGTCTTTGGGAATTTGCGTTATGTCAGAAAAATTCACTGTCTGAGCGAAGCGAGTTTGAATTTTTCTGGCATGGTTTTAGCAAATTTCCAAAGGCTTAGAGTTCCTGCCCCCGCAGCCGTGGTTCAAAACATTTATTTTTCTTCGCGTCCCCTTTGAAACCATTAAAAAACTGCCGTTCCCCAATAATGAGGAAAACGACAGCTTTTCAAAAAGTATTTGCAAGCCTATTTAATAGCACCCTCAACCATACCATTCATAATCTGCTTCTGAGCAAGCAGGAATACGATGATCATCGGAATCATTGCCAGGAGTGCTGCAGTAAGGATCAGATCCCACTGCTTAACATAAGAACCAACAAACGCCTGTACAGCAACCGGAAGAGTCTTAACCTTACCATTCTGTCCTAACATCAGAGAAGGAAGAAGGTAATCGTTCCAGATCCACATACCATTCAGAATAGTAACAGTAACAATAACCGGTTTCAGAAGCGGAAGGATAATGCGGAAGAAAGTTCCCTCAGGAGAACATCCGTCAATCGCTGCTGCTTCTTCCAGTTCATATGGAATACCTTTAATAAAACCAGTTAAGATAAATACTGTCATAGCACCACCGAATCCACAGTATGCAAATACAATACCAGGAATAGACTGAAGCATATTGATTCCAAGGAATTTACCTACATCACGGAATGTAGAAACCAGAGGAAGCATAACTACCTGGAAAGGAATTGTCATGGATGCGATAAATGTCATGTAAATAGCCGTAGACCATTTTGTCTTGTTACGGCAGATAACCCATGCAGCCATACCGCCGAATAAAGCAAGTAATACAAGGGAAACAACTGTAATGATCGCAGATGTTCCGAATGCACTCCAGAAACTGAAGTTAGAGTTGTTGACAACGTTTGAAATATTTGTCTTAAACTGTGCAAAGCTTGCACCTGCAAAGCTTACAGGGTTGGCAACAATACCGTTTGCATTCTTAAATGTATTAATAAGTACCAGATAGAAAGGAGATAATATGTACGCTGCGATAACAATCGCAACAGCTGTAAGCACTACCTTTGGAGTTTTCTTCGTAACCATTACATTTCAACCTCCTTCTTATTGGAAATTCTAACCTGAATAATAGATACAGCAGCCAGGATAATGAAGAACAGAATAGCTTTCGCCTGACCAAGTGCATAATTGTTCTTGGAGATCGCTGTATTATAAATATTCAGAGCCAGCATCTGAGTACCGTTTGTCAGATAGTTTCCGAAGAAACTTGTGACAGAACCTGTACCATTTGTCAGAGCCATGTTAACATCGAACTGTTTGAATGCAGATGTTAAGGTAAGGAATGTACAGATTGTAATTGTAGCTGCGATCATCGGAATCTTGATCTTAAATAATGTTGTAACAGCATTTGCGCCATCGATCTGAGATGCTTCCAGTACATCTTTAGGTACCTGTGTCAGACCTGTTACATAGATCAGCATGATATAACCTGCATACTGCCAGATATAAACAACGATGATAGCCATCATAGCTGTGTTTGTCTTTGACAGAAGTGAAATATTATTTGTCATCTTGATCAGTACGTTATTAAATACGAACTGCCATACATAACCAAGTACGATACCACCGATCAGGTTTGGCAGGAAATAGGAAGCTCTGAAGAATGAGAGTCCCTTAACCTTAGAGGTACAGAGTAAGGCCAGCATAAACGCTACTACGTTTACCAGAACCATGTTCAGAACTACAAACAGAATTGTGATGATCAGTGACCAGAGAAAACTTGGTTCATTGAACATTGCCTTATAGTTTGTAAATCCTACAAATCCTGTCATCTTGATTCCATTCCAGTCTGTAAAGGAATAAAACACACCAAGGCATAATGGAATAATAACTGTTACTACAAATGTAAATAACAATGGAAATACAAATATAAAGTTAACGATGCTTCTGTGATGTTTTAATGTCGGGAATAAATACATTCCCAGTAAAATGCCGATTGCACCAATGATCAGCGCCGGACCTCTCCAGCCAGCTCCGCTTCCGGAAATATCCTGGATCAATGATGCTGCCAGTAAAATAATACCGGCGATCAAGCATACCATGGAAATTGCTTTTTTACTAGCACTGTTTGTATTCATTTTGCCTCATCCTTCCTATTTTTTATTTCAAAGCAAAAATCAATGTGTCTTAGACTTTTTTGCGTACCTGAATAAAGGTCTGCCGGACCTTTACTCAGGTATGCAGCGCAAATAAAAGTGGGCGGCAACATAAGCGCCGCCCATAAGTTTCAATTATTAGTTTGCGTATGCACCCTGGATAACCTGTTCCAGTGTCTTAACGAATCCGGCTTCATCAAGGCTGCCAGATGCATAGTCAGCAAATACCTGACCTGTATAGTTCTGTGCAAGTCCTTCTTTCTGCTCTAACCAATGCCAAGCAGATGTCTTTCCAGCAGATACATAATCAGTGATTGTCTGAGCAAATGGATCATCACCAACGATTGTGCAGGACTTAAACGGGCTTACGAAACCAGCTTCTTTAACAAGAACTTCCTGAGCTTCATCTGTTGTCAGCCACTGAAGGAATGCTTCTGCTGCTTCTACATTACCATCTTTATATACTGACCACCAGGATGGAGAGTTTGTAAGGATTGTATCAATTCCATCTTCAAATGCGTATGGAATCATACCAACTTCGAAATTACCAGCTTCTTTATAAGCATCTGCATCATCACCTGTCATAGTTGCACCGATCCAGGAGCCCTGAGTAACGAATGCATATTTACCAGATGAGAAGTTAAGGATCTGCTGATCATATGTACCGGATACAAGAAGTGCCGGATCTGAATACTGATTCAGAAGACCTACAAAGTTAGCGAAATCTGTTAAACGATCTTCGTCAACCTTACCGCCATCATTGAGCATATCAATATAAGTAGTGTCATCTCTGTCAAGACCTGAATCCAGATAGTTTCCAAATAAGTGGTTACCTGTTGACCAGTAAAGGTTAACTGGTTCTGCTGCATAACCTACGACTGCTGTCAGTCCAAGCTCATCTTTCTTGGAATCAATTGTCTCAAATGCTTCTTTGATTGCATCAGGACCTGTTAATGTAGAAGGATCAATTCCTGCTTTGTCAAGGATGTCTTTGTTATAAGCAAGACCGATTGCTTCTGTTGTATATGGGAAACCGATTGTACCCTGGCTCTCATCAACATAAGCTGAATCTGTGTCAGAAGCCCATTCCTGATCACTCATATCTACTAAAAGGTCTGTCCAGTTAGCGAAGTCTGTAGCACCACCGTTTACGAAGATGTCAGGCATATTATCTGACTGATAGTATCCTTTCAGAGTACCCTGGATATCGATTCCGCCGCCCATGGATTCGATTTCTACTTTAGTTCCTGTTTCTTTCTCATACATTTCAGCTAATTTCTTCAGCTGAGCGTCAACTTCGATCTTACCGTTTACAAGACGAATACTGTCACCGTCTGCTGCCTGTACGGATACTGCTGCCGGAACCATTGATGCGATCATAGATACTGCTAAAAGTGTTGCAAATACTTTTTTCTTCATTTTCGTCACCTCGTCATTTTTTTAACTGTTTCTTTTTACCTTTTGCGCATAAGGTTTTTTGATAGTTGTATAATACCACTTTGTTTCTGAAATAGCAAGACCTTTTTCGCATAAGTTTGAATTTTTTTATCTTTCTTTTTCGTCATTTGTTAAATATGCACAATTTCTTTTTTTCATCTTATTACACTATATCCAAAAAAGTGCTACTTTGAGGTCAAAAAAGTGCATACTCTTTGAATTGTATCCTATGGCTTGTGCCTGTTTTTCCTTCGTCAGACAAGTAAAAACTTCTGCGCAGAACATTACGGAATAATTTCCTGTAACATAATAAAACAGCATTTCAGGTTCTGCACCCGAAATGCTGTTTTATTATGTCTTATTCATTTTGTATCCGTTTATGCTGCCTGTTCTTTTTTCTTACCGGTAACTGTAAGCAGATGACTTTTGATCAGTACCGGACGTACTGCATTGTAGATCACTGCTACCAGGATCACAGAAACAACTGCATTGAATAATGTCGCTACAGCACTCATTTTTGCAAGTGCCTGTGCCAGTTCCTGAGGCTGTCCGAGAATATACTGTTTGTAGAAATATCCTACGATCGGATCTGCCACAACATTAAATGCAAGACCTGCTACAGAAGCAATCACACTCCATTTGAAAACATATTTCTTATCTGTACTTTCATTAATCTTTGCAATCTTATGTGCTACCAGACCTGTGATCAGGCCAATACAGAATTTCAGTATAAATGTCTTTGGTGCGCCTGTGATATATACAGGATCCATCAGGTCTGCGATTCCCATTCCGATGGCACCGGACAATCCGCCGTATACACCGCCGATCAGAAGTGCTGCCAGTACGCAGAATGCATTTCCGATATGGATGGATGTTGCATCACCGCCCGGTACAGGGATCTTAATCTGCAGGAATGTAAAAGATACATAGCATAACGCAGCCATAAGAGCTGTCTCTGCAAGTTTTGTAATTGTGCTGTTCTGAGTATTCATAATAACTGTCCCCTCTCATATGATCTGATAGAAAGCTCATATCAATAAGCCAGATTGCCTGTTTGATTCTCACTATCAGATTTTTATATATTGACGCATCAATATGTTGAAGTTATCATACGCGAAATGTGTCATTATTTCAATGACCAATTTTTTGAATTTTTTAGAGGTCAGATTGAATATTATGTAAAAGAATCCTGCTTGCAGGATTCTCCGCCTGCGGCGGGTCGCTTCAGCGACATAATTCCTCTCCGTCGCAGTGCGATCCTGCCCGGAGGGCCTTTTTGTGTTATAGGAACATTACGGAGTAATTTCCTATAACACAAAAAAGCCCTCCGTCTGCATGCTGCTCACATGAAAACAGAGGGCTTCATTATTCTATTTGCTTAAATCCTTGCTACGCCTGATTTTCTTGCTGCTTCTGCTACAGCTTTAGCTACAGCGTCTTTTACGCGTGGGTCAAATGCTGCCGGAAGAATATATTCCGCTGTTAATTCTTCGTCACTTACCAGACCTGCGATTGCATATGCTGCTGCAACTTTCATTTCATCGTTAACATCTGATGCTCTTGCGTCCAGTACACCACGGAAGAGTCCCGGGAAGCAGAGTACGTTGTTTACCTGGTTCGGGTAATCAGAACGTCCTGTGGATACCACTGCTGCGCCTGCTGCTTTTGCTTCATCAGGGAAAATCTCAGGTACCGGGTTTGCACATGCAAAGATGATAGGATCTTTTGCCATTGTGCGGACCATATCCTGTGTCAGTGTTCCAGGTGCGGATACACCGATGAAGATGTCTGCGCCTTTGATCACTTCTGCAAGAGTACCTTTCTCTTTGTTGAAGTTTGTGATCTTAGCCATCTCTTCTTTAATCGGGTTTAATCCTTCTCTGCCTTCGTAAATCGCACCTTTTCTGTCTGTCATGATTACATTCTTAAGTCCCATGGACATTAACAGTTTGATGATAGCGATACCTGCTGCACCGGCTCCGGAAGTAACGATCTTCACTTCGTCAAGCTTCTTTCCAACCAGTTTCAGCGCGTTGATAACACCTGCAAGTGTGATAACTGCTGTTCCGTGCTGGTCATCATGGAAGATCGGAATATCACAGCATTCTTTCAGTTTCTTTTCAATTTCAAAACATCTCGGTGCGGAAATATCCTCAAGGTTGATTCCTCCAAAGGATCCGGCCAGGAGGCTTACTGTCTTAACGATCTCATCAACATCTTTACTGCGGACGCAGAGCGGAATCGCGTCTACACCGCCAAATTCTTTAAAGAGTACACATTTGCCTTCCATAACAGGCATACCTGCTTCCGGTCCGATATCTCCCAGTCCAAGTACTGCAGTTCCGTCTGTTACAACAGCAACTGTATTCCAACGTCTTGTCAGATCATAGCTCTTGTTTACATCCTTCTGGATCTCCAGACAAGGCTGAGCAACACCTGGTGTGTAAGCAAGGCTTAAAGCATCTTTGGAATCTACTTTGGCTCTTGATACAACCTCAATTTTACCTTTTAAGTCATAATGCATTTTTAAAGATTCTTTTGCGTAGTCCATTTTGTTTTGGCTCCCTTCTGCACTCTTTTTTTGAGACGCCTACATTGTAACATTAACTTGGCTCAGATTCTACTGTTTTTCTGACCTTTTTTATCAAAATAATTAAAACATCATCTTTCTGCAGAAAATTGTGAAGATGCTGTTTCAGTTACGGGACTTTATCATCTGATATCAAGGACAAAAAGAAGCTTTATATCATTATTTATCTGTATCAAAATGTACTTCTGTGCCGGCAACTGCCCGTTCATCCAGGAGCTGTTTGAAGGTCCTGGTCTTTGCTTTTTCTTCGTAGTCATCGGACCAGTAGTAGCCTTTCAGCTCATCCATATACTCATAGTAGTCACAAAGATAAATATATACAGTGGAAATGTCTCTGTCCTGTATCGCATATGTGTTATTGCTGTTTGACACGCCTCCATATGGCATGATATCTCCATTGGCATCCAGCATAACTGCAAAATACTTTGCTTCCGGATCCTGCATTTTCATAGTGATCTCAAATGGTGTTTTCGTAATGGAGAGAACACCATCTCCATTTTCATCTACCACATTTACATCCTTTTTAACCGTATCGGAAGTATTTTTCTCTACATCTACGTTGAACTTCCAGTCACCCTTCAGTGTCCATGAGTTATATCTGTTATTACCTTCAATTGCCTCAGGATACCGTTCAAAATACTCATTCCACATCTCAGTGAAAAACTGATGTTCCAGATCCTTCTGTTCTTCTGTCAGGCTCTCATAATCTGCATCATCTGTGCTGATTCCATGCTCTGCCATTTTCTGATTATATTCATCCCGCAGATCCTGAGGGATATCCGGGGTAGTATCCTGGTCATCCGGAAGAGTACCCACAATATCTTTCAGATCCAGCTCCATGGCAAACCTGTCAGGTACTTTGATGTCTTTGACATAATCGCTGATTGCCGGACCTCCCACCTGAGGAAGGTTCTCATCACTGTATTCATCCATTCCCAGTGTCTGGGCTAACTTGTCAAAACTAAAGTCCTCAGAATCTACATCAATCCCTTTTTCTTTGAAAAATGCGTTACGCACCTCATAAAATTTTGTCCATCCTGCATCATCCACTGTCATATCTTCTACAGGAATACGCAAAACTCCTGCATAGGTGTTATCATCCAGCATTTTTCCATCCAGATAAGCATTGAACAGATTACTTTTTTCATCCATGTAATCATATTTCACTGTAGAATTCTCGCTGAGCTTAATATTGGGTTTTCCATCAGATGTAATGAATGTATCCGGGAATTTATCCTCTGTATGGATTGTCATGGACAGGTACAGAGCCATTTCATTACAGTATACTTCTGAAAGCGTGACAGTTGTTCCATCTACTGTTTTACTGTATGATTCATTGTCTTTCGTTTTATCTGCATTGTTATTTTCTGTTGTATTCTGATCCTCAGACTGAGCATTTTGAGAATTACTGCTGCCCTCCTGACTTCCATCAGCATCTGCAGACAGTGTATCTTCTGCAGATGCTGTCAGCTGCTTTGCGTATTTCGAATAATCACCATAAAATCCCAGGGAATTGCCGAGCTGCTTAAACACATTTCCGACCAGAGGAATGTTCTCTGCAAATGCAGGATTTGTGATACACACTGCGGAAAACACAGCTGCCGCTGCGGTCAGTCCCAAAGCTGTTTTGTACACTGTTTTGAATTTCTTATGCGATTTTACTGTTCCTGTGGATTTCTTTCCGGAACTTCCTGTTGATTTTTCTGTTGATTTTTCTGTTGATTTCTCTGGCAATCTTTGCACAATATTCTCTGCATTTTCCACATTTTCAGAAGCTGCTGCCATTTCCCTGATTCTGGCAAATGCTTCGTTTTTTGCATCTTCTGCCTGCTTTGGCAATGGAAAATCTGCCTGCATGATTTCCTCTATCGCATTATCATTTCTGTTATTCTTTTCTTTATCAAAATCCAACTTCTTCGCCATGATCACTTCATCCCTTTCTTGCACTTACCGTTATACTTCCTGCTGTTACCGATCCTGTTCTCATATTTCCATTCTGGTTTTCCGCAAGCTCTTCTGTTATACCTGTAAATTCTCTGTTTTTCTTTTTCTTCTGCTGCAGTCTTTCCTTCTGAATATTATCTTCTGCTGAAGTATATTCCTGCTTTAGCTGCACCCGGGCCCTGACCAGTCTGGTTTTTACTGTGTTTTCATTCATATTTAATATAGAAGCAATGTCTGCGATCCGAAATCCCTCTACATAATACAGAACCAGTATGATCCTGTAGGATTCATCCAGCATTCCAAGCATTTCCTTGAACTCAAATTCCTCAATGGACATATCCTGTCCGGGAACTTCCGGAAGTTCTTCGGCTCTGCTGAAGTTTTTATAATGTCTGTGGATTTTATTGCATTCATTGATCAGAATACGAATCATCCAGGTTTTAAAATATTCCGGATTCTTCAGTGTATGTATTTTTTCAAAGCAGGTAAGTATGGTATCCTGCATGGCATCTGCGGCATCCTCATCATTATCCAGGATTCCCCGCGCCACCTTGTACATTGCCAGAGAATTCTTTTCCATCAGTTCCAGAAATGCATCCGCATCTCCTGAAATGGAACGTTTTACCAACTGTATCAAATGCTGATCCTCCTTGCTTATATGTTTCTGTAAATGGTTTTCATTCGAATGAAGTTTTATTGTTTTTGTTTTACACTTATTAGATGGGAAAATGTAATGAAAAGTTTCAAAAAGCTGCCACTTTTTTGTGACAGCTTTTCAATGATTATTTTGATGTTATATTTTCATTCTGTTTATTTCTCTTCCTTAGCATTCAATCTCTTCTGATACATAGACTGGAGCAGGAATTTTCCTGTCTCTGTTTTGAATACTTTTTCCAGCATGTTTCTCACATTGTTTCCGGAGAAATTACTCTCATCTGCATTTACCAGATAATCTGCTTCTATCATAATCTGATAATCAATACCGTCGATTCCGGTTATTGTATGATGATGGCTTACAATATAAGAAACACGATCTACAAATTCTTTCGACATATCTGAATCTGCGAAAAATTCCTTTATCAGTGCCGCACTTTCTTCCTCCTGATGTTTACCGTTGGCATTTCCGTATTTTACTCTGCAGAGAGGGCAGGCAATGTCGTGGACAACCGCAGTCACCTCCACCAGCTTCTGCTGCTCCGGTGACAGATTTTCGCCTTCCGCGATTGTTTTTGCATATGCGTATACTTTCATGAAATGGTTGATGTCATGAAGATCTCCCTTGGAATACTCTACCATTTTCTTTATAACTTCTGCTACTGTCATGTTTTGTTCCTGCCTTTCTCTTACGGGTTTAGTTACTTGTACACTCCGTTCTCAGTAACCGGGTTTATCTTATTCTGAAAAACAGCAGAATCTTTCGATCCTGCTGTTTACAATTATCAATTATTTGCAGAGTTCCTCTGCCATGGCCTCAATCTCTGCTTCGTTTGCTTCGCTTAAGGAAGAAGTGATCTTTACATTATTTTCAAGCCATGTGATATTTTTACTCTTTTCAAACATTCCCTGCATGATTCTTGCTGCTGCAGGTGCCCAGCTTCCGTTTTCGATGAGACCGATGGTACGGTTCTGGTAGCTACGTTCTGTAAGGTTCTCAATGTAGGTACGCATAAATGGGAAAATATCTCCGTTGTATGTAATTGTGGCAAGTACCAGTTTACCGTAACGGAAAGCCTCTTCCACTGCTTCTGCCATGTCATCTCTTGCAAGGTCAAATACAGTTACTTTCGAGCATCCTTTTTCTTCCAGTTTCTGTGCCAGAAGTTCTACTGCTTTCTTTGTGTTTCCGTAAACAGATGTATAGGCGATCACAACACCTTCGCTCTCTACTTTGTAGGAGGACCAGATATCATATTTCTCAAGGTAATGTCCCAGGTTCTCTGTGAGGATTGGACCATGAAGCGGACAGATTGTCTGGATATCCAGAGTTGCGGCAGCTTTCAGAAGCTTCTGAACCTGTGCACCGTATTTTCCAACGATTCCGATATAGTAACGGCGTGCTTCGCAGTCCCAGTCTTCTTCTACGTCAAGTGCTCCGAATTTACCGAAACCGTCTGCTGAGAACAGAACCTTATCAGTACTGTCATATGTAACCATAACCTCCGGCCAGTGAACCATTGGTGCAAATACGAAAGTCAGCACATGTTTTCCAAGTGTCAGGCTGTCACCGTTTGCAACCACCAGCTTCTTTCCGTCCAGATTCAGGTTTCTGAAGAAATTTCCCATCATAGTGAAGGTCTTGGTATTTGCAACTACGGTTGTGTCAGGATATGCTTTCATGAAGTTCTCGATATTTGCGGCATGATCCGGCTCCATATGCTGTACTACCAGATAATCCGGTTTCGCACCGTCCAGGACTCTGGCTACATTTTCAAGCCATTCATCTTTGAAATTAGCATCTACAGTATCCATAACTGCAATCTTTTCATCCATGATCACATATGAGTTATAGGACATACCGTTTGGCACTACATACTGACCTTCAAACAGATCTATCTGATGATCATTTACACCTACATAATAAATATCATTTCCGATTTTCATGATAACATGTTCCTCCTTAGCGATATCAGGGCCGGTCAAATCCGGTTAAAAATTCCAATTTTTCATTTCTGAACCTATTATATCCACATTCATATCGTTCGTCAAGTTTCATTTTATCTCTAAAATTTTTTATGAATTTGAGCAGATATGCTCGAAACTTAAGTCAGATATGCTCGAATGTTCAATTCATCCCATCACCTATAGGTGAGGGAATTCTTGCTACGGTTGTTAAAAATTTATTCCTTACATTTCAGTAACAAATTCTCAGTTCACAATACACAAGGCTGTCACACTACATAAGCAATTAGTGTAACAGCCTCTTTTCTATTCTCTGAGATCAGGCTCATGAGATCTTGCCGTCTTTCATTTCAAATACAGTATCAACGATATTCATAGTAGATTTTCTGTATTACGTAACGTGATTTCTGTTTATACCTCATCCTTTTTTAACTTTCGTTCTAACTCTAAAACTTCTTTTCTGCACAATTCTATCGCATCATTACAGGTTTCCACATCATCACCATCAATCTCTATGCTATCGTCACCAGGATATCTGGTTGAAAAATAGAAACCATCTATCATTCTCATATGTGTCTGCGTATTTTTTGAAAACTCTGCTCCCATATTTCCTTTTAGAAATTTCATCAGTCTGTTCAGACTATGTGTACGCAAAATATTTTCAAAATCTTTCTGTTGTATAGCATCATCCGGTTTATAGTATTCTGAGATCAGATGCTTCATATATTTTTCGCATATTCCCTGCGCCATGGCACCCATCATATTTGCAACTATCCCCGCATCATAAGAGGCTTTAAAATATTGAAAATCATTTTCTGCAAAATCAAAATAACTGTTCAAGGCCATATCTGAATTCCTTCCTTTCGCACATTTGTATAATACAGCATTTTGTTCCTTTTCCAGTCATCGCCAACTACAATTTTCAGATCCGTTTCTGCATCATCCAATTCCTCAGAGGATACTTCTGATTTTAGAAGATAAAGATATTTTTTAAGTTCCGGCCGGGAGCGGAATGACTCTGACAGTTCCAGAAACAGATCAACATCACTGCTATATTTCTCTTCTCCCCGTGCACAACTGCCATACAGATATATTGTCTTAATATAAGGCCTTATGCATGATGACTGAATAGTTCGTAAAGCATACTCCGCTGCATCTCTCTGCCGTTTTGATCTGATACATGTCAGCATTTTCTATTCCTCCGTTTTCTCTGTATATTATTTCCAGATTATGCTTACATTTTCTGCTTCAGGATTTCTTTGTAAAAAAATTATAACATTCCTTATCTTCTATGTCTATCTTCCATTTATCTGGTGAAAAATTAGAGTGTATTATTGTTACTTTCTTTTATTTTCCTTCAAAGATCTGAGCGATCGGTGAATCTGCAGACAGTATCACTGTTTTGTCCTCACCTTTCATAGATGTCTTCAGCGCATCCAGGCTTCTCACAAATGAATAAAACTCACTTCTGTCCTCTTCTCCATAAGCCTGCGCAAGAATTTTCATATATTCCTGCTCCCCTTCCGCCTCCAGGATCTCTGCCTGTTTTTTGGCATCGGAAATCTGGATTGCTACTTCTTTGTCCGTTTTATTTCGAATCACCTTTGCTTCGGAGTTTCCCTCTGCCTTGTAAGTCGCTGCAATATTATCTCGTTCAGATATCATTCGTTCATACACAGCTTCCTTATTATCATCCGGCAGATCCAGCTGCTTGGTTTCGAATTTAAGAAGCTCAATTCCATACTGATCCATGTTTGTTCCTATTGCCTCCATAACCATATCAGACAGTTCTCCGTCACGGCTTGTGATCACCTGATCCTGTGACATACTGCTGATTGCATTTTTAGTGGCATTATACACAGCAGTATTAATTCGGCTTTCACCACTTTCCACAGAAGAGTTTAATGTCTGTGCAAATTTAAGCGGGTCGCTGATTTTCCAGAGAACATAGCTGTCGCTGATCATCGTTTTCTTATCTTTTGTAATTACATCAGATGCTGCCAGATCATACAGCAGTGTTTCCTTTGGCAATGACTGTGTACTCTCTATAAACGGAATCTTAAAACTGATTCCCGATGAGCTGATCACCCTGTCAACCTTACCAAACTGACGGATCAGCTTATATTCATTTTGCTGAGTTACTGTTACCGACGCTCCGACAGCTACAACCACTGCAGACACACCAATTAATATTCCAATTTTCTTACCTTTCATAAATTAGTCCTTTCCAAATTATATCTCTATCCTTCGTATTTCATTTACCAAAACACTTTTATATGAAATATTTTCTGTCATTTCTTTATTCGTTCTCAGAATCATTTATATTTTGTGTATCCTGAGCACTCTGCGGGTCTGTGTTCAGTGTTTCTGTTGAATTCTCTGAACTATCCCCTGTAAAAGAATCTAACGGCAGAACCTTCTGCACTCCATCTCCATTATCAATCACAATCTTCATTCCCGGCAGCACATCTTCCATTGCCTCATAGAACATACGCTTCTTTGTGATCTCCGGATTCTTAACATACTCCTCATACATGGCATTAAAACGTGCAACCTCAGCTTCTGCTTCATTAATCCTTACCTGTTTCTGCGCCTCAGCATCCTGAATGATCTGGTCTGCTTCTGCCTCAGCCTCCGGAAGCTTTTCGTTTCTGTATTTATTGGCATTATTCAAAGCAGTTTCTTTTCCCTGCTTGGCAGTTTCTACTGCTTTAAATGCTTTCATAACCTCCTGTGTGGGCGGTTCTGAATCCTGGATTGTGATATTCACAAGCTGAATCCCCAGATCCTGTTCCTCCATCTGCTTCAGGATCATTTCTTTAATCTTACTCTGGATCTCACCTTTTCCGGTGGTAAGCACTTCATCCACATCATAACTTGCGATTACTGTACGGATACAGCTTTGAGAAATATTTTTCAGAATATCTTCCGGTTCCTCTGAATTATAAAGATATTTTACCGGTTCTAAAATTCTGTACTCAACAAAGAAATCTACATCAATAAAGTTATAATCCGAGGTAATCATAATGCCCTCATTCTCAACCACCGAATTATCTCCCATACTATACCCAATAGGAAATCCCTGGATCGTTGTATTTACTTTCTGTACTTTCTGTATAAAAGGAAGCTTAAAATGCAGTCCTGTTTCTGCCACTGCCTTCGGCACTCCGAAAGTTGTCAATACTGCCTGTTCCTGCTCCTGGATCTGATAGGTAGCATCTCCTGCAAGCCCTGCAATAATCACCAACCCTGCTGCTCCTATTACAATACGTTTCACATGTTTTCCCGGCTTCTGTAATTTTTTAAATGGATTTACTCTTTCGTTCACTTTTCTCCTCCGTTTCACCATTTGACATAATTAAATTTTTTGCTTCTAAAAATTTCTGAAGAAAAGAAAAAGACTTTCATTTCAGACATAACATGAGCTCTTCTCTTAATGTCTAAAACAAAAGTCTTGCCGATTATATCATAATGCGGGCATTCTTAATCTGCCGTTCTGACGCATTTATGTACCATTTATAGGAAAAACAAGTCCAGTTCTTCATAACGATGGCCGCTACTCCCTTTTCTTTGAGCAGCATCATATCATAACTATTTACAAAATGCAAGAAATATTTTTACGTAATCTCAGTGGCATGTTATACTTATGTTACTGTTCACACACCACTATCCCGCGAGGAGTTTTGGCATGAATATGCAAAGATTCCGAGACATACAAGCCAAAATTCCATTGCCACAGGCAATCTGGAATAAATTTGGGCTACGTTACTGAGAATGGAGTGAACAGTAACATACTTATTATATTAAAGCCGAAACTTTTTCAAATAATTCGGTCTCAGGAGGTTTTTCATGAAAGCATACGAACGCTTATTGTCTTATGTAAAAGTATTCACTCCAAGCAGTGAAGAAACCGGTACTTCCCCATCCACACAGTATCAGTTTGACCTTGCCAGACTGCTGGTTCAGGAATTAAAAGAACTGGGTGTGAAAGATGCCGATGTAGATGAACATTGCTATGTCTATGGACATATTCCGGCAACCAGAGGATATGAATCCCGCCAAAAACTGGGCTTTATCGCTCACATGGATACCGTCTCTGATTTCTGCGATCATCCGGTTACTCCGGTTATCACTCCGAATTATGACGGCAAAGACCTTGCACTTGGAACCAGCGGCAGAATTCTCTCCCCGAAAATGTTCCCTCATCTCTCCACATTAAAAGGCAGAACTCTCATTACTTCCGATGGAACCACCATCCTCGGTGCAGATGACAAAGCCGGAATTGCCGAGATTATGACAATAATTGAACACCTCAATGACAATACTATTCCGCATGGTCCTCTCTGCATTGCATTTACCCCTGACGAAGAAATAGGAATGGGACCAGCCCATTTTAATGTAAAAAAATTCGGAGCGGATTTTGCTTATACACTTGATGGTGATACAGAAGGTGAAATCCAGTATGAAAACTTTAATGCTGCCAGAGCAGTAGTAGAATTTACCGGTGTAAACGTACACCCGGGTTCTTCTAAAAATACAATGGTCAACGCAGCACTTGTTGCCATGGAGTTCAATTCCATGCTCCCTTCCGCTGACACACCAAGAGATACGGAAGACTATGAAGGATTTTTCCATCTCTATTCCATAAAGGGAGATGTCTCACACGCTGCTCTCGAATATATCATTCGTGACCACAATGCAACTACTTTTGATGTCCGTAAGAAAACTATGGAACACATCATTAAAATTTTAAATGAAAAATGGGGAAAAGGAACTGTCTCACTTACCATCACAGAACAGTACCGAAATATGAAAGAAATCATCGACACCTGCATGGAACTGATTGAGCATGCAACTGCAGCATGCAAAGAATGCAATATCCCGCCGCTTATCACCCCGATCCGCGGAGGCACAGACGGTGCCCAGTTAAGCTTTATGGGACTCCCATGCCCGAATCTCGGAACAGGAGGACATGCTTATCATGGACCTTATGAACACATCACTGTTGAAGGAATGAATATCGCTGTAGAGGTAGGATTAAAGATTATCGAATTATTTTATAAATAATTTCGATTACAATATCCCCTTGTTGTTATTTTACCGCAAAATTAATCTTAAATAATTTTGCGATTAACGTAACAACAAGGGGATCTATAAACTCGGAATATTTTTTATATTTTTACATACAAAAAAACCAGCTAGTAGTTAGCTGGTTTCTACTGTATCTTCAAAACTACATACATGCTGACATTTCCTTGAGATTCATTCTTCCTGCGATTCTTGGTCAAGCCCTCACCCGA